>ERZ824473.2498-NODE-2498-length-21316-cov-3.886318_pt1 | contig 21316 bp, 19 predicted proteins | sample MGYA00519874_ERZ824473 | MGnify/ENA primary metagenome ERZ824473 (study PRJEB31778, sample SAMEA3449151) | human gut metagenome | biome: human gut; feature: human-associated habitat; material: faeces | place: United Kingdom | collected 2010/2012 ... | reverse complement strand
CGCTCTTGACGTTTACTCCTTGCATGTGACTCTCCAATCCGGCGGCTTGAAGTCCGCCATCATAGTTGAGAAGCTGCGGGCGAATGCCACCCTCAGCCCATCGCGGTCGGCGCGATGGATGCATCTAATGTCTCAGAATCCGGGCCAGGGGGAAGAGGTAAAGTGGTATTAGATGAGGGTTTAACTTGTCATTACCAACCCTCTGCCAGCCTTACACCCTTAGTAAACGCCCCTTGCTACGTCTCCTTCGCCCCAGGTCAAGCGTGCGACCCGAAGCTTTTGCATCGGATGCCTTCCTTGCGCATCGACGGTGCTTTGCTTTTCGGCCCCCTAATAATTACAGCCGAGGTCGCAATTCGTCGATGAAACTAAAGTATCATCATTTTTGTTCACATGCAATAAAAAAGTTCCAATCGTTTAGGGATTCAATCAAATTTCACGAATGCATAAGATGGCTGAGCCTTCCCTTAGAGCGCGCTCGAGCTTAAAAGGTGATTAATTTGCATCGTTTTACCAGGTAGATTGCGTGTTCCAAAATCCCTTCTTTCCTTTTGCACCCTTATTGACGATATAGTTCAACTTGTCAGTTATCAGAGCATGCATCATCTCGAAGCTCTTGCCCTCATCTTTTTCCAGTCCACAGCTATAAATTTCGTAGTGCAGATGAACAATTTTACTTCATGGCGTATACTGCATCTGAAAACCAGGCTGCCCTTCGCGGGTCGGCCGGCCGCTCCGTCGCTCGCCTTCGGAAGGAGACGCACCATGGCAACTTCCTGCCCTGCCGATCGAATCCTCGTTACCACAGCCTTGTTCACCGGTGCCGACGACGAGCCCTCACCCGGAGCCGTGGCCATCGGAGACGACCGCGTTCTCTGGGCCGGCCCCCTCGAAGCTATGCCCGAAGCTCTGCGCGACGACGCTACTGAAATCACCGATTACGGCGACGCCCTTATCATGCCGGGCTTCCACGACGCCCATCTTCATTACTTCCACTCCGCGCTGTACCTCTCCCCTCTGGCTGAGCGCTTCGTGGGCGAGAACGAGGCCGACGCGGTAGCGCGCCTGGCGCCCTTGGCCGCACGGCGACCGGCCGGCTCGTGGCTGCTCACCCAGGGCTGGCGCGACTACTTGTGGAACCCGGCCGGCATGCCGAGCCGCGCGTCGCTGGATGCTGCCTACCCCGACCGACCCGTGGCCATGTACTCCGGCGACGCCCACACCCTGTGGCTGAACAGCTGCGCGCTGGAACGCTTGGGCATCACGGAGGAAAGCGAGCCGCCCGCAGGCGGGAGCTACGACAAAGACGCCGACGGGCACCTTACGGGCATTGTGCGCGAGGCGGCAGCCATGGAGCTCATGCCGCGCATCGTGGCGGAATTCTCGCGCGAGGAGCTGCTGGACGCCTACCGCTCCTTCGAGCGTTATCTGAACGAGCACGGCATCACGGGCGTGTGCGACGTGTCGCTCATGGCGATGCCGGGCCTCGATTTCGTACGCGACGACCTGTTCGGCGCCTTGGAAGAGGCCGGCGAGCTCACCGTGCGCGTGTCCATGTTCCCCACGCTTTTGGAAGACCGCAGCCGTCTGGCCGCCCTGCAGGCCGCCCACACGGGGCTGCTCCTTTCGGCTCAGGGCTTCAAGCAGTTCTTCGACGGCGTTTCCAGCCAGCACACCGCCTGGGTTCACGACCCCTACACCAACGCTCGCTTCGAGGGCGACTGCGGGCGCCCCACCGTGGCGGCTGAGGTGATGGAGGCGCTCGTGGCCCCGGCGGCGGCCGAGGGCTCGCCCGTGCGCATCCACGCCATCGGCGACGAGGCCATCCACCGCTGCCTCGATATCTTCGAAGCCCACCCGGTGGCCTCCCCCGCCCATCACACCATCGAGCATTTGGAGAACTTCCAGCCCGACGACATCGCGCGCATCGCGCGGGCGAACGTCATCGCCAGCGTGCAGCCACGCCACATCACCCTGGATCCCGGCGGCCCGGAGCGTGATTTGGGCCCCGAGCGCATCCCTTATATGTGGCCCTTCCGCGCCCTGCTCGATTCCGGCGCCACCCTGGCCTTCGGCACCGACTCCCCCGTCACCGACATCGACCCCATCGACGCCGTCTACACCGCCGTCACCCGCCGCGACGCCGACACCCACGAGCCGTGCGGGGGCTGGCTGCCCGAAGAGCGCATCACCTTGGCCGAAGCCCTGCGCGCCTACACCGCCGGCAGCGCCGCCGCCGCCCAGCGCGCCGACGAGCTGGGACAGCTGGCCCCGGGCATGTTCGCCGACATAACGGTACTCTTCCCCAACCCCTTCAAGCTGGCTCCCGACGACCTGCAGCAGGCAAAGGTACAAGCCACCTACGTCGCCGGCAAGAAGGTGTACGAACAATGAGATTGGGCCTCTTTAGGCTAAAATGCGCCGATTCCGTATTTTAGCCTAGGCTAGCATCCTTCCTTCCGCCGGCTGCGCCAACTGAGAAGCGAGCCCGCGCAAGCAGGCTCGCTCCAATTCGATCTATGGAAAGGCGGCGGAACGAGGGGGAGGAAGGAGAACGTCCCGCCGCCAGTTTCCCTTCAGCGATTAGGCGTCGGTGCGGCCGTCCTTCTTCATGACGCCGCCCGCGGCCATGTAGCCGCCCACGAAGGCCAAGCCCAGATCAGCGAACACGCCAGTGAGAGGCTTGCCCGCGGGGTTGCCCTCGCCCGCCGACCCGCCGGCAGTATGCCAGGCGGCGTACAGACCCGGAATGGGCGCGCCCTCGGTGCTGATGACCTGCATGTCGGGGTTCACCTTCAAACCGCACTTCGAGCCGAACACATGGCCACCAACGATGGCTCCATAGTAGGGCGGCTCATCTAAAGCAAGCAGCCACTCCTTCGGATATTTGTAGGTGGCAGCGTAGTCCTCGCCCGCTGCGCAGGCAGCGTTCCATTTCTCCACGTTGTCCACGAGGACGCCCTCGCGCAGACCAAGCGCCGCCTCAAGCTCCTCAATGGTGTCGCACTTGCGAATGACGCCAGCCTCCACCATGTCGTTGAACCCGGTGTGCCAGTCGCGCAGATACTCCGGCACGCGATCGTAGAAGGGGTCGTCGTCAGCGAGGATCTTGCCCTTGCGGCAAATCACCTGGCCAAAGTAGTTGTCCAGCATGAGCTGCTCGTACTTCGAATCGAAGATGCAGTAGGTCTTGCCGCCGGGCTGGCTCATCTCGATGGCGGCAGTCTCGCAAAGCCCCTCAGAGGAGGGCGACGCATCGTTCACATAGGGATAAACGCGAGCGCTCGTGCCGATATAGGGAACGCGGTTGCCGTCGCGGTTGATGCGCAGCCAGGGCTGGCGCACTACCTGGTTGCCGTCCTTGTTGATGTGGCAGTCCATCTCGGTATCGAACTCGTCATAGTCGCGCCACCACACGCCGCCGTCGAAGGCGCCGGTGGAATCGTATCCGGCCAGATCGGCCCCTACACCCTGGCCCATGCGGATGCACTCGCCAGTGCCGTTGGGCGGCGTGGCGATATTCGCAATACCCTGAAGAGTCGTGGCGGAGTACTTGGCCATCATGGCGCGGTTCACCTCCATACCACCGGCGCACAGGATGACGCAGTTGGTAGCGTGGATGAACTTCTCGCCCTCCTCGTCGGTGACCTTCACGCCCACGACGGCCCCACCGTCGAAAACGAGCGTGTCCACGTTGCTGTTGGCGCGCACCTCGGCCCCGTCTTTCTGCGCCTGCTCGGTCAGCAGCTGCAGGGGGATCAGGTTCACGTTGATGCCGTTGGTGGGCGTGGACATCCCCTCCCATTCCAGCATGCCCGCACCGGCAGGGCTCGGGTTCATGGGCACCCATTTGGCCCCGGCCTTCTCGTTCATCCAGTCGATGCACTTCGGGCCTTCCACCAGCATGGCGCGCACAAGCTCCGGATCACCGGTCTGCTGCTGGCAGCTCATGACGTACTCTAGGATGCGATCCACATCGTAGGGATATTCCGGATAGGCGAACTTGCGCTCTTCAGCGGCCTTGTGGCCGCCCATGTTCGAGAACACCGATGAGTGCTTCGAGTTGCCGTTCAACTCCATGTTGCGCTCTAACACAAGCACCTGGTAACCCGCCTGGCCGAGCCGGATGGCGGCGTTGATGCCCGCGGCGCCGGAGCCGACCACGATGACCTCGGCCTCCTCGTCCCAGTTCTCGGGAACACTAGCCGGCTCGATGGGGGCAGCGGCAGCCTCGAAGGCCTCTCGTTCCTTGTCGCGAGCATCGCTGCCGCCAGTATCGGCCATCTCGGCCTTCGGAGCGCAGCCGGCAAGTCCCGCTGCAGCAGCCGTTCCTCCGAGCAGCGCCCCCTTGAAAAACGTTCTGCGATCGATGTTCATAGGTCTCCCCTTTCCTTCAGGTTTCGTCGCTCCTCCATCATAGGGGCGCCCCTGCCGGGAACGAGGGAGGTTAATTGCGAGCGCCGTCGGTTTCCTTTGCATCTCTGTTCAGGTTGACAACGCACGTGTAAAGTAATCTTTACAGCATGCCGTATGAATGGAATACTGGACGTCTCGCCGTCATGTTTGGAAGGAACGCGCCGTGAACACACGCTATCTGGAGGAATTCCTCGTCATTGCCGAGGAATTGAACTTTTCTGCAGCGGCCAAGCGGCTTTATACCACGCGCCCCACCCTCAGCGAGCACCTGGCGGAGCTGGAGGATGAACTGGGCTGCAAGCTCGTCGAGCGCGGTCGGGGAAAGCCCGCGCTGACGCCGCTTGGGAGGCGGTTCCTCGGCACCGCTTCCGACTTGCTGGGGCAATGGGACGAAGTTGTCGACGAATACCGGGATCTCTCCGACAACCTGCTCACCGTTACCGTGTCGGCCACAAACCTTCCCTGGCTTGAAGCGCCTCTTCTGCGCGCACGGCATCGCATCGCCGAAAAGTGGCCCGAGGGCAAAATCGACATCGTCACCGACAACGGCCCCTTGGCCACCGTAGACGCGCTGGGCGAGCGGAAGAACGACATCGTCGTCGTAGGCTGCAAGAACTTCAGCGAGGCAGGACATCGGCTTCTCACGAAAGAGCATCCAGGATTCGTGCTGAACGCCGAGACCACCCACTTGTTTATGGCCGAGGATAACCCGTTGTTCGGACGCGATACCATTCACGCCACCGACCTCGACGGCGCCGTCCTGCTCCTGCCGCCCGACGTCCACCAGAGCTACGAGCGCGACGGGGTGGCCAACCGCTTTGCCGTGAACGGCGCTCGCGTCACGCTCAAGACGATGCCCTTCCGCGACCATGCCGAGTATTTCGCCCACGATTTCGGGTGCGCCATCGGCGTTGCACCCGGCACCCTCGTGCCGCGCTTCGGACTCGACCGGCGCCCCGGGCTGCGCCTGTTCGACCTCGACGATATGGATTTCTCGACGGACTTCATCGCCGTGTTCCGAGACGAATTCGTCGAAAGCCCCCACGGCCGCGTCCTTTTCGACGAGATGAAGGCCGCTGTGGCCCAAGGAGAGCCCGGAGCCTAGTTTAGCTCTCCAGGACCTTCGAAAGCTGCCAGAGTTCTTCCATCTCCTCCGTGGAGAGGTCTTCCACGCGACGCCCCTGGCCGGCGGCGGCGCCTTCCATGAAGGCCCAGCGGGAACGGAACTTGCCGCAGGTGGCGCGCAGAGCCTCCTCGGCCTGGACGCCCATCTTGCGGGCTACGTTCACGAGCGAGAACAGCACGTCGCCCATCTCCAGTTCCACCGCCGCGGCAGCCGCGGGATCGGCGGCGGCATCCACTTTGCCGTTCGCGGACTTCGGCGCGGCGGCGTAGGCGGCCTTAAGCTCGGCGACCTCCTCGTCCACCTTGGCCCACACGTCGTCCACCGTTTCCCACTCGAAACCGGCCGAGGCCGCCTTCCGCGAGATCTTCTGCGCCTGTTTCAGCGCCGGGAAGCTCTTCGGCACGCCGTCGAGCAGCCCCTGGGGCGCGTCGGCCGCAGCGTCGGCGGACTCCTTCTCGGCCATCTTTATCTGATCCCATACGTCCAGCACCTCGTTGGCGTCGCCTGCCACCACGTCACCGAACACATGAGGATGCCGGCGCACGATCTTCGCGTTCACGTCGCGGCACACGTCGTCGATGGTGAACTCGCCGGCATCCGCGGCAATCTGCGACTGCAGCACCACCTGAAGCAGCACGTCGCCGAGCTCTTCGCGCATGTGCGGCACGTCGTCGGCCTCGATGGCATCCACGGCCTCGTAGGCCTCCTCCACCATGTTGCCGGAAATGCTCTTGTGGGTCTGCTCCTTGTCCCAGGGGCACCCGTCCGGCGAGCGCAGCGCCTCGATGGTGGCCACGAACTCGTTGAAGGCCGGGTGCTCGGTCGGCTGCACCTCGGCTACCAGCTTCTCAGTCACAGTGTTGCTCCCTTCGATTGCAGGTTTTCGCAGCATTATAGCGCTCCTGCTTTCACGCGCCCGTCCAACGTCTTCGAGCAGCGCCTTCCCTCCCCTTTTTCGCAGTTTCTCAAGAAGCTTGAGCAGCCGCATTCGAGCTATTTCGTCACCAAATCCCCATTTCGGAGCCTTAAAAGCGCACATTTTTCTGCAAAAACGCGACATTAGCGGGAAAAGGGGTGTACAACCTGCGGTTTTCTATTATGATCGTGTAGCTAAAAACGGAGAAACGCTGGTACCGAAGCCTTCTGGTACCAGCGTTCTTCGAGTGAAGGCCCTGTTAGAAGGGCACCGACTAGAGAAAGAGAAGTGATATGCCCGCACCTACCATGACCCCTGAGCAGCGCGCCGCCGCCCTCGAGAAGGCTCGCGTCGTTCGCGCCAAGCGCTCCGAGATCACCAACAAGCTCGCCATGGGTCTCACCACCCCGGCCGAGGTTCTCGATCAGATCGACGACCCGATCATCGGCCGCATGAAGGTCAAGGCTTTCGTGAACGCCCTGCCCGGCTTCGGCAAGGTGAAGACCGAGAAGCTCATGGAGGAACTGGGCATTCCGGCCGAGCGTCGTCTGCAGGGCCTCGGCTCCAACCAGATGGCCGCCCTGAAGGCCGCCCTTTCCTAAGTCTCAACCGAGGCAATCTTGCAAGCGCCCGCCTATAATAGACGGGCGCTTTTGTTTTGGAAGGAACCGGCATGCCCCTTATCTATGTAGACACATTGGAAGACCCACGGCTCGATGCGTTCGCGCGGCTGACCGAGGCTCAGCTGCGCAGTAAGCTGGAGCCGGAGCGTGCGCTGTTCATCGCCGAGTCGCAGAAGGTGATCGAACGGGCCTTCGAGGGCGGCATGGAGCCGATCTCGCTTCTTATGGAAGAGAAGTGGCTGCCTTCCATGGCACCGCTCATCGAGCGCATGGAAGAGCGGGCGGACGGCCGGGCGGGCGCGCCCGAGATGCCGGTGTTCGTCGCGCCTCATGACGAACTTGAGCGACTCACCGGCTTCGAGCTGACGCGCGGCGCCCTCGGGGCCTTCCGTCGCCCCGTCCTGCCCACCGTGGCCGACGTGCTGCACGAGGCGCGGCTGGTGGCGGTGCTTGAAGACATCACGAACCACACCAATGTGGGGGCCATCTTCCGCAGCGCAGCGGCCCTCGGGGTGGACGCCGTGCTCGTCAGCCCCGCCTGCTACGACCCGTTGTACCGCCGCGCCGTGCGCGTGTCCATGGGCACCGTTTTCCAAGTGCCGTGGACCCGCATCGGCGACGCAGACGTACCGAATCGCCCCGGCTGCGGGACCTGGAGCGACGAGGGCATCGCCGAACTGCACGAGCACGGCTTCACCTGCGCCGCCATGGCACTCTCCGACGACTCGATGACCCCCGACGAGCTGAACGCGCTTTTGGCCGCGCGCGAGGCCGCCAGCGGCACCCCGGCGAAGCTTGCGCTGCTGTTCGGCACCGAAGGCGAGGGGCTCTCCCCCGCCACCATCGCCCGCTGCGACCACACCGTGCGCATCCCCATGGCCCACGGCGTCGATTCCTTGAACGTCGCCGCCTCCAGCGCCGTGGCCTTCTACGCCTTCCGGCAGCTGAGCCAGCTGGAGAGGTAGGGCACAATGAGATCCTTCAATCCCCGTTCTACGGCCCTCCCCCAAGATGACGCCGAGGCATCCCCTCGCAGCGTCAAGATAGCCATCTGGGTCGTGCGCCTCTGCTTCGCCTTCGTGTTCGTTGTGAACGTGCAGTGCGCCCTGGGGTTCGCACTCGCGCCCGAGGCCTACATGGGCGCCTACGAGCTCGGTGGCGTGCCAGGTCGCGTGGCCACTCAGGGCATCGGTATCGCCTTCCTCATGTGGAACTGCACCTACCCTCTCGTCATTTGGCGCCCCGAGCGCCACCGCGCCCTCGCCAGCGTCGTACTGGCTCAGCAAGTCGTAGGGCTCGTCGGAGAGTCGCTCATCCGCGCCACCCTGCCCGCCGGCCACGACCTGCTGGCCAGCAGCATCGACCTGTTCATCGCCTTCGACGCCATCGGCCTCGTTCTCATGGCTGCCTCATGGGGCATCTTTTTTCTGCTTGAAAAGCGCACATGCGCTAGGATCCACGCCTAGGCGATTTGCCTTCCTGTTTTTTGCCAAATATTTCGATTGTTAGCACCTCGAGGAACTAAATTCCTGCGCTGCTCCCACTCTTCTTACTCGCAAGGTAAGAGAATTATATAATATTCATTATTTTATTGTCATTTTATCCCTTTACCCTGCTGAGCGAACCTCTCGGGCACTGCCCTTTCTGCTAACAATCGCAATATTTGCCGAAAAACACTGGAAAGGATCGCGCTTGGCGATCCTTTCCAGGAGCGAGAAGGGGTTCTCGGGTTTGCTTAATTCGGCGGCTCGAGGGCACTTCCGCGCCGGCGTGCACCACTGGTTGGCAGGCTGGGCCTACTTCATCAGCTCAGCGACAGCCTGGGCGAAGGCGAGCGGGTTGTCGGGCAGAATGCCCTCCACAAGCAGCGCCTGGTCGAACAGAAGGCCCGCGTAGGTGCGCACCTTTTCGTCGTCGTCGGCCTCATGAGCCGCTTGCAGCGTGGCGAACACCGGGTGCTTGGCGTTCACTTCCAGCACCAGGTGCATCTCGGGCAACTCGTCAGTGCCCGGCTGGCTCTTCAGCACCTGCACCATGGCCAGCGACATGCCGCCCTCGCTCGTGACCACGGCCGGCGCATCGGTGAGGCGGGTGGAAACGACGACGCGCTCCACCTTGCCGTCAAGCGCCTCCTGCATAATGCCGAACAGCTCGGCATTGGACTCGGTGGCCTCCTCGGCCTCCTTCTTCTCCTCATCGGTGGTAAGGCCCAGGTCCTCGGAGCCCACGTTCTTGATGAAGTAGGGCTGCTTGTTCTCCTCGTCGCCGTCCACCGCGTGCTCGCCGTAGGTGCCCATGGCCATCATGCAGAACTCGTCGACGTCCTGGTCGCACAAAAGCACGTCGTAGCCCTTCGCGAGCACCGTGGTCACCAGCGGCATGTTCGCCAAGCGATCGAACGAGTCGCCCGCCGCGAAGAAGATGGAGTCGGCTCCGGCCGGCGCATCGGCCAGATACTCGTCCAGGGTGATCATCTTCTGCTCCTTGGCGGAGTAGAACAGAAGCAGGTCGGCAAGCGTGTCCTTCGCCATGCCGTAGCTCTGGTAGATACCGAACTTCAGCGTACGGCCGAACTGCTTGAAGAACTCCTCGTAGGCCTCACGGTCATCGTCGCGCATGTTCGCCAGATCGGCCTTGATCTTCTTCTCGAGACGCCGGGCGATGGCGCGCAGTTGGCCGTTGTGCTGCAGCGTCTCGCGGGAGATGTTCAGCGTGAGGTCGGAGGAATCAACCACGCCGCGCACGAAGCCGAAGTAGTCGGGCAGAAGCTCCTCGCACTTGTCCATGATGAGCACGTTGGAGGAGTACAGGGCGAGCCCGCGCTTGTAGTCCTTCGAGTACATGTCCCACGGCGCGCGGCTCGGCACGAACATGAGGGCGTCGTAGTTGAGCGACCCTTCCGCGTGCACGGAGATAGTGCGGGCCGGGTTTTCGAAGTCGTGGAAGTCGGTCTTGTAGAACTCGTCGTACTCTTCCTGAGAGACTTCGGACTTCTTGCGCTTCCAGATGGGGATCATGGAGTTGATGGTCTCCACCTCGGTGTAGCTCTCCCACTGCGGCGCGGGGGCTTCCTCGCCCTCGGCCGGCTCGGGGGCCTCCACCTTGCGGCTCTTCATCACTTCCATCTTGATGGGATAGCGCACGTAGTTGCTGTAGCGCTTGATGAGCTGCGTGAGCCCGTGCTCGCTGGCGAAGGTGCCGAAGGACTCGTCGGCGGTGTCGTCCTTCAGGTACACGATGACGTCGGTGCCATGCTCGGCGCGCTCGGCCGGCTTGATGTCGTAGCCGTCGATGCCGTCGGACTCCCAGGCCCAGGCCTCATCCGAGCCGATGGCGCGGGAGACGACGCGCACCTTCTTGCCCACCATGAAGGCGGAGTAGAAACCGACGCCGAACTGGCCGATGATGTCCACATCGGTGAGGTCGTCGAGGCCCTTCGCCTCGCCGGGCTCGCTTTCGGCAGCGGCCTCGGCCTGGGCAGCTTTGAATTCGAAAGAGTCGGAATGGGCGATGGTGCCGAGGTTCTTGTCCAGTTCGTCCTTGGTCATGCCGATGCCGTTGTCGGACACTGTGACCGTGCGCTCGTCGCTGTTGTAGCCCACAGTGATGGCCAAGTCGTCGCGGCCCACAGCCACGGAAGGGTCGGTAAGGCTGCGGAAGTACAGCTTGTCCACCGCGTCGGACGCGTTGGAGATGAGCTCGCGCAGGAAGATCTCGCGATTGGTGTAGATGGAGTTGATCATGAGGTCGAGCAGCTTCTTGCTCTCTGTCTTGAACTTGCGCATAGGTTCTTGTCCTTCTTTCCTAGAGGCGGAAGACGCATAACTGCCCCAGTGTAGGTCGCGCGCCGGCGGTGTCTCGCGGTGCGTTCGGTCTGTACGTCAGTCGTTGACCAGCGGCGACAAAAGCGTTAGCAGTCTCCCTTACTGAGTGCTAACACCACATTCTACGCAGAAGGAAACCTAAGTCAATATCTATCAAGTTTTCTTTAAGTTTGGATGAGGGGAGGCCTCTCAAAATGAGGTTTCAATTTTGAGAGGAAGGATAGGGGATCGTCCTATCAGAATTGAAACCTAATTTTGATGGCTGTGTTAGCTTCTGAGAATTCATGAAATATTGCAACAGGCTGCTGCAATATTCTGCTCACAGCAACGTCTATTACCGCACAAACCATATGCTCATATGTGAGCCATTCTGCCCGAAAATCATCAACGCTAATATATGAGCCATGATTTCATTCGAGCAGAAAACCGCCTACGATCTCACGCACGAAGTGGCGGCGCGCGTGCGGGCGCGGCGCAAGGAGCGCAAACTCACGCAGGCTCAAATGGCGAAGAAGGCCGGCATGTCGTTCGCCTCTTACAAGCGCTTCGAGCAAACAGGGGAGATCGCCTTCCGCTCCCTGTGCAACATCGCTATCGCCCTCGGCTGCGAGCAGGACTTCGACGAGCTCTTCGCGCACCGCCAGTACACGTCAATCCGGGAGGTCATCGATGCCCAGCGCGAAGCCCGCAAGCAATAAGCATCAGCACACCTCAAGCTGACCGCACAATATGAACCCGCAGTTTCCCCTAAAGCCGGGCCACCAAGTCCTCAGGCGATGGGAGCACGCTGGCGTAGGCCGCAGGCAGTTCATCGCCCAGACGGTACTCACTCACACCAATGGATGTGCCCCCAACCAGCTCAATTTTGCACACAGTGTGTGCAAAATAGCTTCGACAACTATAGCCCCCGTCCTAAAGCTGAACCTCGCCGTAGTCGAGGCTGTGCTCTTCGCGCATGATGTTAAGCCACGCATCCGGGGACACCGCCGGAACCGTTGAACGAGCGAACCCCTTGGCGTCGCGAGTGATGAGATAGTCGGCCCCCACCCTCTCGGCAGCAAGGGCAATCAGGCAATCCTCGAGGTCGTCCCAGCCGAGACGCGCCGCCCTCTCAAGGGAGGCGCCCGTAAGATCTACCGGCTCAATCACTGTGAGAGCTTTCAGGATCGCCGCCTGCAGCCGCGCCGAATCAACATAGCGGTTCAGAACGTAAAAGGCATCGACGACGGACTGGGAAGGAACCCAAAGCCGAGCATCACCGAAGAACCCCGCGATGACTACTTTCTGAGCTGAGGAAAAGAACGGATCCTTGCGGCCCAGATAGTCGATGAGCACATTGGTATCAAGCAAGAGATTCATAGCGCCCTCGCTTTCCATCCCTCACAAGGGAGCGATAATCGCCATCGGACGCCTCTCCCCTCCAATCGACATCGAGTGTCGAAGCGGCCAAAAAGATATCTAACTCCTCCTGGCTCGGCCGAGAAGGAGGTGCGGCCGTCGGCAGCTCCCGTCGCTCGAGAAGATAGTCGAAAGCACTGTTGATAAGATCGGACGTGTTCGCCCCCAGAGAGGCCAGCACGCCCTTCGAGGCATCTTTCTTCGCCTGCGGCACCCGCGCACTCACGAGAACACTTTCTGCCATAACAACCTCCCGTCGAGTTAGTTATACGTATAACACGTCGTGTAGACAATAGTCAAGGCCAGAGTCAAACCATGATCAGAAGTCTCCCACAAGGCAACGTTCGCTGCGCGACCCCCCAATCAACCCTTTTGGGTGGTGGGGTTCAACCCATCTGGGCGGTGCGAGAAGCCCCAGGCCAGACGTATGGTTTGCTCCGTTGTCGATCCCAACGAAAAGGAAAAGGAGAGGATCATGACCATCGAGAAGATCGCAGGGGAAACAAGCGCGAAGATCGGCACCGCGTGCTCGCGCCGACACTTTCTGAAGGGCGCAACGGCCGCGGGGGCGCTGGCCGCCTTCGGACTTGCGGGGTGCGCGCCCAAGGCCAAGAACGAGATGGCCGCGACGGGCAATGCGCCCTCGAATGCAGCCGACATCAACTGGGACGAGGAGACCGAAGTGCTCGTCGTGGGCTCGGGCTATGCCGGTCTGGCCGCCGCCTACGAGGCCGCCAAGGCCGGCGCTGCGGTGCGCGTCATCGAGAAGCACAAGATGGCCGGCGGCAACTCGGTGTACGCCGACGGACAGATCGCCGTGGTGGGCTCGGCCGCTCAGGCGGCCGCAGACATCGAGGACAGCATCGAGACCTTCATGAACGACGCCCTCACCGCTGGGCTGAACCTGAACTACAAGGACAAGCTGCAGCTCATGGGCGAGAAGTCCAACGAGGTATTCGAGTGGACCGTAAACGAGATCGGCGTGGAATGGGCCCAGGACGACGCCACGGGCGCGGCCCAGCTCATCGCCCAAGGCGGCCACACCGTCACCCGCTGCATTCCTCCTCTGGAGAACAGCGGCGCCGGCATCGTGAAGCCGCTGCTCGCGAAGCTCTCCGAGCTGGGCGTGGAAGTGGAGACGGGCACGCAGCTCATCGCCCTCGTGCGCGACGAGACCGGCCGCATCGTGGGAGCCACCGTGGCCGAGGGCTGCAGCGACTACGACCCCGCCACCGCCTCCTCCCGCACGAACGTGAAGACCACGCGCGGCGTCGTGCTGGCCACGGGCGGCTACGGCAAGGACGTCGCCTTCCGCAGCGCCCAAGATCCGCGCCTCGACGAGACCGTCGGCTGCACGAACTTCGAGGGTGCCACGGCCCACGGCCTGAAGGTGGCCCTGGACGCCGGCGTCATGGGCATGCAACTCGACCAGATTCAGTGCTACCCCTACACGAGCCCCGAGGAGGACTCCTTCGGATGCGCCGCCACCTGGATCGAGGCTGAGAGCGCCTACGCGCCCACTATCGATCCCACCACGGGCAAGCGCTTCGTCAACGAACTGACCGACCGCAAGCGCTTCTGCGACGCCATGTTCGAAGTGGGCACCCCGCTTCTGCAGATCGGCTCGGTGGACAACGTGCCCGACTGGTGCGCCGAGAGCCTGGAGAACGCCTTGGCCGCCGGCGTGACCCGCGAGTTCAGCTCCCTGGAAGAGATCGCCTCCGAGTTCGATGTTCCGCTCGACGGCCTGAAAGCCCAGATGGACTCCTACAACGCCTGTGTCACGGCCGGCGAGGACACCGAGTTCGGCAAGCTCTTCAACCCCGACGCCAAGCCCGTTGTCACGGCGCCCTACTACGTCACGCGCGCCTGGCCGAAGGTGCACCACTGCATGGGCGGCGTCAAGACCGACATCGACTGCCGCGTCATCGGGAACGATCTCGAGCCCATCGTCGGCCTCTACGGAGCGGGCGAGGCCACCGGCGGCGTGCACGGCGCCTGCCGCTTGGGCTGCAACGGAACCCTCGACTGCCTCGTGAACGGCCGCATCGCCGGCCAGCAGGTGGCCGCGCTGGAGCCTGTCGCCTAAACACCTGCCCGCTCGATGCGCTTTCAACCCTTCTGGGTGATGCAGCGGGCGCCCCCTCAAGCCTATGCTTGACAAGCCGCCCGCGAAAGCGCCACCAACGCCCTCCCCTTTTCGCGCCCGGAGCCCTACGGCTCCGGGCGTCGGCGCGTGCGGTATACTCCCCAATGGATGGAACGGAGACAACCCATGGCCAAAGCCTCAGCGGCACGCCCCCTCATATTCATCACCATCGGCCTCGCCCTGCTCGACATCTGGTGCGACGTACTTGGCCACGGCTCGGCCACCGTGGCGGCAGCCGATCTCGTGGGCGCCTCGCTCACCAATGGGCGCGTCTTCTGGAACATCTCCCTCGTTGCTTTCTGCGGGGCCATCGTGCTCGCGCCGCGCTGGTTCACCGACCATCACCGACCCTGGGATCTTGCCGTGCCCGCTGCGGCCGCCCTTGGCACGGTGCTCTACGCCCTGTCGCCTTCCCTCACACCCGGCCCCGCACTCCCCACAGCGTGCATCGTCCTCACGGGCGTCTGCTATGGATGGCTGGAGGCACGTCTGTTCTTCGAGGCCGCGCGTTTGGAAAAGCTCGCCCACGTGGTTCTCGCCCTCGCCGGCAGTCGCGTGGTAAAGGCCATAGCCGTGGCGGGCGTCGGCGCCTTGGCGCCGGCCGTGCAGATCGCCGCGGACGCCCTGGCCGTCGTCGGCTGCGGGGCCTGCCTCATCGCAGCCACGACATCTCTCGCCCACATCGAGATGCGCCCCACATCTACCGAATGGAGACTCCCCGTGACGGAGCGGGCCGGATTCATCGCCTTCGTCATCTTGTTCCCCGTGCTGAACGCCGTGGGCCGCGCCTTGAGCCCCCTAGGCTTCTGGGGCGATGAGAGCATCGTTGGCGGCGCCGCCCTTCCCTCCATCCTGCCCGCCTGCGCCCTGTTCATCGCCGTGGTGGTCGCAATATTCCACCATTACGACGACGGAGGCATGTTTCCCCGCATGGCCGCCGCCCTCCTCGTCTTGCTGGGCGCCCTTTTGCTCGTCGACCAGACGACCCTGGCCGAACTCGCGGTTCCCGAAGTCGTCATCCAAAGCGCGTCGCTTTCCGTTGAGCTTTTGTCCCATTTCCTGTTCTGGCTCGCCGGCGTCATGGCGGCCCGCACCCTGGAGTGGCCCCCACTGCGCAGCACCGCCATGGCCGAGCTCGTGATGAGCACGGCCGCCATCCTCTTCAGCCTCATCTTGCAATCGGTATCGAGCCTCGGCCGCTTCATCGTCATCGCCGCGCTTTACGGCGCCGTGGCGGTGCTCATGGCGGTCGTCTGGCGCACCTGGCAAGCGGGGCATGAAGCCGAGGCGCCGACCCCCGTGAACGACCTGGCCGAGGCGTGCGCCCTCATCGCCGCCGAGCGCAACCTCTCGCCGCGCGAGGCCGAAGTGCTGGCGCTGCTCGCCGAAGGACGCAGCCGCACCTACATCATGGAGAAGCTCGTCATCTCCGATGCCACGGTGAAGAGCCACACCAACCACATCTACCAGAAGCTCGGCGTCCATTCCAAGCAAGACCTCATCACAATGGTTCGCGAGCGGTAGTGGAGGCCTAGCGCTCGCGGTCGATGAGGTCGATGAGCTCCTGGCGGGAGTGGACGTCGGTCTTCACGTAGATGTGGCGAATATGGGACTTCGCCGTGTTGAAGGAGATGGTGAGGTTCTGGGCGATGTAGTCGATGGAGCGGCCGCGCACGAGAAGATCGAACACGTCGCGCTCCCGGGGCGAGAGCCCGTAGCGCTCGGCCACCGCATCGCAGCGCATGCGGTAAGGGCCGGGGCGCCGCTCCCCCATCGCGGCATCTCCCGGGCTGCCGTCGGCAAGGGAGGCACCAGCCCCGCCCATCTCGCCGACTTCGCCCATCTCGCCGGCCTCTCCGCGACCGACTCCGCCATCCCAGGCGCCCTCGCCATCCGCTACCGCGCTCCCGCGGTCCTCGGCGCCTCGCCGGTCGGCGAGCGCCGTCTCCCCTGCCGACCCCGCACCTTGCGCCGGTATCTCCGCGGCATCGCCGCGGAGTCGCTCTTCCGGACGCAGCGCGTCGCCGATCAGGCGGTCGTTCAGCACCAGCATGGAGACTACCAGGAGCGCGAAGACCATGGCCACCGAGATAACCTCCAAGGACAAGCCGCCGTCGCCCTGGCTGCGCACGATTTCCAAACCCGCCAGCCACCCGAAGGTCGTCCCCAAAGCCGAGGCCCCGCGGCCCAAGCCGAACACGAGTATCGGGGAAAGCCGCGACGAGTAGGCCACATAGGCCAGCAGACACCAGATCACCAGCACGAAGCAGTTGTAGGCCACCGTAATGAACTGGCTGCCGAAACCCGTTCCGCCCAGGAGGGGTGTCACGAGAATGCCGGCCGCCACGGCAATGATGATGGGATAGTACAGGCGGCTCACATCGAACTGGCGGCGCAGCAGCCCCACCACCACGAACAGCACCCCGGCCACTACCGCAGTGCTGAAGATGATGAGCGCGCCGTCGGCGTTCAGCGAGCTGATGGAGGAATGGGGCACGGAAAACCCGCGCGAGACGCCCACCACGACGGAGAAGACCGCCACGGCCACGAGCAGCCTCACGAAGAACCTCCGCAGGGGAACCGGACCCTCGGGGCGTCCGCCCTCGCCCTCATCCGACCATTCGGGATTGGTCAGCGTAGAGACCACGGCCAAAACGGGAAGAAGGGCCGTGAACACCATGCCCACCGGATCGGGCAGCCCCACGGCCATGAAGTAGATCATGGCGGCGAACACGAAGGACGCCGCCGTGTACATAGCGGCCTCGCGCGCCGGCGCCTTCGAGTAGACGACGCCGAACCTCAGCACGATGACCGACGTGCCCGCCCCGGTCAGCGCGGCGCTCACGATAAGGTAGAGGTTCGCATCGGCGCCCAGGCTAGACGATGCGTAGGTGCCCACCGTGGCCGCGCCCACCACCACCGCCACCGCAATGAGGAGCAGGTTGCTGCCCACGAGCCGCCGCGTGAGAGGGCGCACGAGCGAGAGCAGGACGAGGGCGACGCCCAGGGCAAGCGTCGAGACCAGATAGGTGAGGGAAATGGTGTCAGGGGGCAAGTCGGAGGCGGCGGAGGGGAACACGAGCACGTTGCTGTTGTACGACACCCAGATCCACGCGTAGTAAAAGCCGAAGCCCACCAGCTTAAGGGCGGGCCACTGCTCCTCTATGGTCATGCCGAGGAGGGTCAGCGCCAACTCGCTGTTGGACGCGAACGCCTCCTGATTATCACCGAACCGCTTGAGCATGCGCTTCCCCCATGATCGGCGGCCCGCCGTCCCCAAGGCCGCACTGTCAACTGAAGAACGGGCGTCGCCGCCCCATTCGTTCCGCTCGTTCCACGGCTCATATTGTATACCCTCGGCTATTGGCACAACATTCCCCCTGTTCGAATTCTCACGGCGGCTGAATCGGCTCCCTCCGCCCCTCTCCTAGCCCTCAGCGCCCACGGCATCCTCATCGGCCTCTTGCGCCGCCGAGGCGACGGGCAGCCCGGCCTTCTCCGTGCGTGCCAAGAGCGGGAAGCTGATGGCATGGGCCGGGCAGGCGTCCCTGCACTCGCCGCACTTGGTGCACTCCGCCAGGGAAACCGACGCTTCGGGATGATGCAGGTCAATCCCCTCGGGGCACACGTCGGCGCACCGCGAGCAGCTGGCGCCCGAGCAATGCAGGCAGGACTCGGCGGCCACCGTCGGACGGAACGTGCGGTTCAACCGCGCCATGAGGCCCAGCAGGGCGCCCAGGGGGCAGAAGCGGTGGCACCATTTTCGCAAGAGCACGATCTCCGCCACGAGGATGACGGGGAACACCACGAGCGACAGCGTCGCCTCGCTGAACTGGAGCAGGCGCCAAAGGGCGATGAAGGTGGCCACGGAAAGGCCCACGGGGCAGATGAGGCAGAACACCGGGAACCCGAAGGCGGCCGTGGTGAGCACCGTGGCCCCGAGCACCCAGTTGCGCGAGTCGTTGGCCCCGTCGCGCTCGGCCGGCGTCGGCTTGTCGGCCTTCCGCTCCTTGATGCCGAAGACCCGGCGCAGCAAGGGCACGGGACAGCCCCAAGCGCAGAAGGCACGACCCGCCAGGGCCACGAGAACCGCAACGATGACCAGGCCGATCAGCAGCGGCGGCACGATGGTGCGCGAGGCGATGGCGGCCTCAACGGCCCCCAACGGGCAGATGGCGGCGATGTCACCGATGCCCCAGGCCGAGGGCGTTCCCGTGCCCGTATGCACGGCGAGTCCCACGCCGACCAGGCCCAAAAGGCCGACGGCGGCTATAGTGCGCTTCGTCTTCAACTTCATGGGCCTACACCCCCATCTCGCTGCCGTCTTCCACCACCGTGCGCCCGAGCTGGCCGGCTGCCTCGGGAGGCACCACCACGATGCCCCGCCGCGTACCGCCGGCAAAGGTCCCGTACACGAGCGCCGTGCACTCGAACTCGCACTGGCCGCAGCCGTTGCACGCGTCGCCGTCCACCACCGGATGGCCGTCGACGAAGGCCAGCGCGTCGAAGGCGCAGGAGTCCTCGCAGACCGTGCAGCCCTGGAAATAGGACAGGCAGCGGTCCTTCTGCACCACCGCCACGCCCAGCTTCTCGGCCGTCTCGTCGAAGGATCTCAGCGCGCCGGTGGGGCACACCTCGATGCACTTGCCGCAAAAATCGCAGTAGCCCTTGTGGAAGTCGAGCACCGGCGTGCGCGCCCGCAGAAAGCCGTCGCCCACCGAGGCCACGGCCACTGCTCCCGTGGGGCACACGCTGCGGCAGCGATCGCACTTGAGGCAGGCGGCCGCAAGGGCGCGCTCGTCCTGGCCGCCCGGCGGACGCAACAGCTCGCCCTCCCCCGCAAAGGCCACGCCGGCCCCGCCCACGCCCGCGCCCACGGCGCAGACCGCTGCCAGGCCGACGAAGCTGCGGCGCGTCATGGCGGTCATGACGCCACCGCGCCTTCCGCGGCGGATGGAGTGCCCTCGCAGGCGCCATCCCAGGCCGGGCGAATCTCATCCACTGCGGCACCGAGGGAGAGCGCCGCGGCGACCTCGTCGAAGAAGGCCGCCTCCGACTCCACGTACCCGCGCGTCATCTGGGCGACACCGCGGTAGAAATCGGTCTCGGCGAACTCGTCCACGGCCTCGCACAGAGCCGGCAGCCAGTTCTGCTGATGGTGCACGAAGAAGCTGCGGGCCAGCGACACCGCGTCCGCCAGCGACACCGCGTCATCCCCGTCAAGGGCCTCGTTCGCGCGGTCCGCGAGGACTGCGGCGAACTGCAGCTCGAAGCCGAGATGGTCTTCGGGGGTCGTGTTGTCGGCAGGCAGATCGAGGCCGCCCCGCCGGTAGTAGGTCACCGCGCCGTCGCGGGCATCCTGCATGAGGATGCGCTCCTCGCTCGTGAACACCGACTCGTAGGGCGGCGCCAGAATGCGGTCGTAGCTGCCGGCGCCGAGGAACACGCGCGCGTAGTCGACGGCCAGCTCCTGGCGGGTGCCGCCGTGGCGATGGCGAAGATACTCCTTGATGGCGCGCAGCCCCTCGTCGATGGCCGTGCCATCGCCGGCAATCTCGATATGGGCGAATGCCTCGATCTGCTCGTCGGTGAGCTCGTACAGGTACAAGCTGGCAAGGAATCGGCAGAAGGCGGCGCGCGTCTCATTGGCCTCGCGCATTTCCTGGATGGCAGCCCCGTCGAGGGCGATGCGGTTGGTCTGGTCCATAGGGCAACTCCTTGGGAAGGGCCGCCCGGCCGGGAGGGGAAGACCGGGCGGCGGGAACAGTGAGGCTAGATGCTCACACCAAACAGCGACATCAGCGCGATGGACGCGGTCCACATGAGCACGCGGTAGGCGACCGCCCCGATGAACGCGCCGACGACGGCCACGGTGGCCAAAGACAGCGCGCCCTCGGTCTTCTTCATGCCGGCCACGCCGCAGGCCGCGGGCACAACGCCGCCGCAGACAACGACGCCGACCCAGAACAAGATCGCGGAGTCCCCGCCCACGATGCCGGCCAGAAGGCCGTAGGCCAGGGAGGTCACCAACGCCGCGGCCGCGCCCACGAGCGTCTCGGTGGCCGCGAAGGACAGGGCAGCGCCCTCTTCCCTACGGGCGGCGCACAGGAGGTACCACAGGGCCGTGCCCGCAGCGAGCGCCGTGCCCAGGTAGCCCAAGGGCAGCGCAACAGTGTTCCAGGCCAGCTGCGAGGACATCATGTAGGAGGAACCGCACGCATAACTGAAGATGGCGGCCATGGCCACGGCGACGACACCGAGGCCCTTGAGCACCCCTTCGGAGGCGCCGCGCCGATACAGCACGAGGAACGCGACGGCAACCACGACGTCGATGCCGAGGAGCACGGCCTCCAGGAAAATGCCCGGAGCCGGGTGCGCCAGCACGGCCATGATGCGATCGACGTGGGACAGATGGGTCGCCGAGGCGATGCCGCCCACGATGATGAGGACGATGCCCGTGACGACCGCCGGCACAACCGTTTTCTTGGCCAGGCCCTTAAAGGCGTCGAGGCCGGCGCAGGCGACAAGCCACGCCCCCGCCCCCGACAGGGCGGTGAACAGAACGAGGGACCATTGAATTTCCATGGGTGCTCCTTACTCGGCCACCGGATAGGCAGCCGTATGCGGATGATCGGCCGGCGCGATGCGATCCTGCCATTGGCCGATCATGCTCGTCATGATGTAACGGGTCGCAGGGTGGTTGCCCACGTCCTGCAGGGTGTGGATGTCGCCTTCGGAATACTTGGCCAGCTCCTTGGAGGCGTCGGAGTCAGGGTCGTCCAAATCGCCATAGAAGCGGGCGCCGGCCGCGCAGCTCTTCACGCAGGCAGGCAGCTTGTCCTGGGAGGTGAGATGACCGCACAG
>ERZ824473.2491-NODE-2491-length-21356-cov-3.727759_pt1 | contig 21356 bp, 16 predicted proteins | sample MGYA00519874_ERZ824473 | MGnify/ENA primary metagenome ERZ824473 (study PRJEB31778, sample SAMEA3449151) | human gut metagenome | biome: human gut; feature: human-associated habitat; material: faeces | place: United Kingdom | collected 2010/2012 ... | reverse complement strand
TGATATTCTGCAAATTATTCAGTTCACTGAAAATACTCATTTGACTGAATTTGCTAATACCTGTCAAGAAAAGGAAACGAAGATATTCTCCTTGCGCTTTCAAGGGACTAAAGAATTTCCGCATTTCTTCTCGAAGTTCATTTTGCAGTTCCGGCAAATGGTTACTGTCTAATAAAGGAGCATCGTATTCGTCAATAAGTACTACTACCGGTTTGCCCGTCTGTTCATAAGCACGACGAATCACTCCCCGGAAACGTTCCGCGGGCGTACCTTCTACTTCTTCCTTTCCATAGAGTTTTTCCCAATCGTATAGGTTCAGATTCAACTGTCCCAAAAGGTCGGAAAGTGCTGTGTACTTTGTCATACTGAAATCAAGGTGCAACACCGGATAGACATTCCACTCTTTCTCTAAACGCTCCATTGCCAAACCTTGAAACAATTCCTTCTTCCCCGAAAATAAGCATGAAGAGTGGATACCAACAAACTTTTTCCGAAACGACGGGGACGAGTCAAAAAATAAGCCTTATTGGTATTAGCCAAACGATAAATCAACTCCGTCTTATCTACATAGACGTTGTTATTATTGCGTAAGTCTTCAAAATTCTGTATTCCTATCGGGTATATTCTGAAAGTAGTATCCATAATGCCTATCCTTATAAAATTGAAATGTAGACAAATTTAGGCATTAAAATATAGACTTCAAACAGTATGTACTGTTTTCTACACCTCCTCATTCAGTTAAAAGCAACTATATTTATACTTTCCTCTTTTTAAAAGCAATGAAGTACAAGTACCCGGTAATTTATTACCTTTATATAATTAATTTATAAAATCGGAGTATATGAGCACTAAAGTTATTAACGGGTGATCTTATTCCAATCCCGGCCACGCTTTTGTTGAATACGTAGCCTCAAGCGCATTTTCCAAATTATCATTTAGATTCGGAAAGAAATCAATTCCTGTCTTTTCTTCCAGTTCATCTATTGATAATGCACAGTCAACAAGTTTGGTTGATTTAGAAGTATCGGAGTGTTCCAACCAAAAAGCTATGGCTTTAAATGATTCTCCTTTTTTAAACAATAAAGCCATATAATAATATTTAGGAATAGGTTTGCTAAGGTCATTATTAATGTATCCCCTAATCTGTTCTTCCTTATCAATTGTTCCGCCTTTTACCACATACAAAGTATCTGAAGCTGTACAACTACGCCCCCATGATTGCACCTTACCTTCTAAGGATAACCAAATTCCGCCATTGAAATTCCACGATTGAGGACTCATATTAGTGTAATAAAAAGTCTGTTCATTTACCTCACGCGAATAAAGCCGATCAGCAGAAGCACAAATATGACCACGATAGTAACCAAAACGGTTTCCAAAATCACTCGAAGTTCGTTGATGCTGAATAGGGATAGAAGGGTCTGCCGCAAAAGGTTCGTCACTACGTGATACATTTTGCTGTCTTGTTTGATTATCAAATCGAAACGCAATCCAACGGGAATGTTTCTTACTCTTATCGTATTCCATACTGAAAGAGGTTACTTTCTGCCCATTGAATGTGGTGGAATGAGTTATAAACACATCGTCTGCACCATTACGTAAGGCTGGGAGTTCTACGATGCCGGTGGCGAAATTACTTGCGTTAGTTTCATTATCATCTTTACTACAAGAGAAAAATAAAACACATAAAGATAATAAAAGACATGTTCCTACATTATTCTGCATATATGATATTCAAATAAAGGATATTTCATTTATACTCTCTTTAGACTTTAAAAGCTCGCGTTGATTCCACGCGAGCTTTTTATCCAACAACCTAATTTATATCATCAGTTAATCCATTCATAAGATTTTGGAGGTTTAATACCATTTAAACCATAATAATCAACCAGAGGACCATTCAATAACACCTGTTTTCCAAGATTATTCACATTATCTTTCAAATTTAAATCCGTACGCAAATTTCCTTTTGGCAACTGAACAGAAACACATTTTGTTACATCTGTCTCATTAGAAGAATCAGCTATAATAATATTTGTGTCTACAGCAAAAGTTCCTGCAAATTGTCCTTTTGCAGTAGCTGTTAAGATCCCCACAATATACCCTTTTACATAATACTCCCCAGTAGTACTACCCGCCAAAGCAATCACTTCAGCACAAGTTAAAGGATCTTCTTTAGTTCCACCTGAAACTGCCGGTTTAACACCAACTTTCAAATTCATAATCTCCCATTTGTTAGGAGTTCCTTCAGTTACTGCATTTTTATATACAATAGCAAACTGAATTTTCTTTCCAGCATAAGGTTTCAAATCAATATCTGTCAAAGTTGGTGTAAAACTTGCTGCAGGTTGATTTAATTCTATTGCTTGCCAAGCACTATTAGAAGTTACATCTTTGACCTTCAACATATATTCTTCAGCATTTCCCTTTTTTTGAGATTTTTGAGTAAATGTCAAAGATATATCATCAGTGGCTTGAATAGATGCAAGATCAATTATTGGAGAAATCATCCAGCTTTCAGCAGCAACAGCATTAGTACCATTGTAAGCATATGCCAAAGCACAGTCATAGTCAGCGTCAATTGTCCAAACAGACTCCAAGCCTCCTAACTCCTTATTATCTATTGTAAATTTACCAAAACTTGATTTAAAAGTTTCTTCATAAGGAGTATCTTTAGTTACAATTACAACATTTTCATCCTCCCCACCTTGTTCACTCTTTCCAGACTTAATATTATCAATTTGATAGGTTGTAGATTTACTTGCACCACCTTCAGCCACATATTCAAATCCGATAAAACCTATTTTCCCAGAATAAGAATCCAAATTTATCTCAAGCCCCTTAGTCCATACAAAATTATCTCCAGAAGTTGGTATACCTGCAACAGGTATCTCTGTCTTCTGCATTACTCCATCAACCAACTCTAAGAAATAAACCTTTAAAGTAGTTGTCGAATAATAATAAGCACCTGCACAATCAAATGAAACAGTTTTATCTTTTATGTTATTTACAGTAAAAGCTGGAGAAATAAACCAAGATGTATATGTAGCAGCAGTACCTTTATTTGCACTAGCTTGAATGTACTTCGTATTGTCCTTAAAAACAACTCCTGTCCATTTACGATCGCCAACAAATGCTATGTTCTTCCAACCGTCCAATGCATAATTATAGTTCAAATTAGAATTATAAGTTCCTTCTTGCACAAAATCCGGTTGCTCTTCAAAATCAGCCTTAATCTCATTTAATGGATTACTAGCATCCAAGCCAAAAGGATTATTTTCATCAGTTGGAATATCACTTCCACCAACATCTTTACCATTCAATGTTGCCGCAGTAGTACTCTTCACTCCCGGAAAGCCATAAAATTTCTCCAATGAACCTTGAATAGAAAGAACCTTGTGTAAGTTAGCGTCAGCATTATCTACTAGATTTAATTTCGTATATAAATCAGTACCTGAAACTAATTGTACAACAACACAATTTTTGATGTTAGTTTCTGTTTCACTGGCAGCAATCAATAAATTATTTTTAGCAGTGAATGGTGCTGCAAATTTTGCACTTCCAGAAGCATCTGTATAATTTTCTATAGTACCAACAATATATCCTTGTACCCATGCTATTGAGCCATCTTGTTTTTGTTGAGCACTAGCTATATCATATGGATTTTCTTTCGTACCATCCCCCGTCAATCCCGGAACATCACCTTCTCCCAATATATCATAAGGAGACGGAACATCACTACATGAACTAAATGTGAACACTGTAAGCAGTGTCAGAAATAAAGCATTTAGAATCTTTTTCATAATTGTGTATTGTTAGTTTATTAATTATTACGTTTTACATCATCAAGAGTACGAATGACCAACTGCCAAGCATTGTTATAGCGAGTCATCACTCCAGTGATATTCAAAGTACCCTGCGGCATTACTTCTGCAGAGAGATTACTATAAATACTGGTATGTAAAGCAGCAGCACACTTTGTTCCATCGGCATATTGTATGCTACGTTCAACAAAAGTAAGTTTTACATTAGCCACATCCTCTTCCGGAGCGTATGCTTTCGTTCCGTCGGCATCCGGCAATGTTACATTCTTAAATGTCACTAAGATAGGAGCCTCCTTCAGGTTTATCGCTGATAAATCTGTCGCAGAAGTGATTTCAAGAGGCTTCAATTGTTCATAAAACAACTGTGGCTTACCTAATAAACGCACATGCTGTCGCCATGTAGCTTCGGACATGTTACCAATTTTACCATTAAAAGCACTGCCAATAGCACCTAATTTACCATAATTACCGATTTTCAGACCAGTACAATCAATAATCACTTTTTGTCCTACCGGACAGTAAGCATAAAGTCCGGAAGTATTTATGTCAACCATAATCGCTCCCGTCTCATCAGCCACAACTAGTTGTTTGTAAAAGTTTCCACTTTCATCATCCCCTATGATAACCCCCTCAATACGCGTTTCACCTTCCACAGCAGTATAGGTATTCTTATCTGCATCAATGAAAGCATCATATTTTTCTTTCAGTTTGGCAATGGTAGTCGTACGCTCTGCTTTAATAGAGTTATTGCCAAAGATATTGACAGGAGTATCATGTTCATCTACACATGAAGTGAAACTTAAAATGCACAACAACATTCCGGCACATCCTATAGATAATATTTTCTTCATATTCATTTTCCTTTATTTTTTTGATTAGCCAAGCCACATACTTAAAATCTGTAACCGATATTTAAGAATGCATTAAAAGCCGGTGCATAATAATATTTAGAGTTCTTAGAAAACATATATTCACGAAGTTCGCCATTCTGTTTGTTATCACCACGATTCTGCTCGTAACCTCCAGTACGCAAATCCGTATTATTTAAGATATTATTCATACTTAAGTTCAAACTAATACTCTTCCCATTTTTCAAACGGATGTATTTACCAATAGAAGCGTCAAGCATAAAACCGCCATCCAGTTTCTCCTGTGACGGAACCGACATGCCAATTATATTTCCATTAGCATCTACTGCTCCTTCATTGTCACTCTTCAACACACTCTCAAGCCGACGGTAAGATGAGAAATCCAAATATACACGATGATAATAATTACCAGTCAGATTCAAGAACCATCCTTTCAAATTATAGTCTATTGCCAAACTATATGCAGAAAGCGGAGTTCCATTGACCCGCATACCTTTCGCATATACACGGTCTTCGTTAGATTCACTCTCACTTTCGTAAGTGCGCGTAGCTACCGGATTATTCATATATTTCGCTTCCGACCATGTACCAATAGCAGTCAAAGACAAATTGGAAGTCAAACGGAAAGTTGCAGCTGCTTCAACTCCCCAATGCTCTTTCTCGATGCCATTCATTGACAGATAAGTGAAACGAGCTTCACTGTCATTATAGAAAGCCTCCATCTCTACCTGATTCTTGAAACGTGTATAATAACCGGTAATACGGCCCATAACCACAGGAGTATTGAAATTATACGTCAAGTCTCCACTATAAATACGTTCTGTTTTCAAGTCTTTCACAAAATCATTTTTAATACGCGGAGCGATAAATGAATTGTATGCCAACGGAGCACGGTCTTCATATCCGGCATTCACTGTGAAAGAATGATTTCCGTTCAAAATCCAGGTAAGTCCCGCTTTCACACCACCTTCGAGGAATTTCGCTGTACCACTACTCCCTAACGATTTCAATGGAGCACGACCATTACGCATCAATCCATCACGAAACATCTGTGTAGAACCTATCTTACCTGCCGCAAAGTAATTAAAAGAGCCACTGTTACCTTGATAACGTAACCAGGCACTTTGCTTGTTTACAAATATATTGTAATTATACCCAAACTTATCTCCTTCGCCAATACGACGATCCGGATTATCCAAATCATTTTGAATAACAGATGAATTAAAACCATAATCACGAACAGAGAATTTGTCAACATCAGTATATTGTTGCCCTCCTAAAAGATCTTTCATTTTTTTGAAGTGCATCCCCTTTGTTGAATTGACAGCAATACCGGCAACATAGCTATTGTGGTCATTTATAGTATGATTGAATACTGAACTAAAGTTAAACGCCAGCTGGTCGTTATGGCGCTCTTCCACATAATACAAAGTTTCCTTATCCAATGCGTTTGCCTGTTCATTAGCAAAATACATCATATCCCAATCTAGTTGGCGGGTAGATTTATTATTTTTCCAGTTATCAGTCAGGTCATTGAACTGCTGCAACTGCTCGCCGGTAGGTACCGAATTATATACATTAAAAACAGAACTAGGTAGTTTTTTATAATAATCCGGACGTGGGTCGGCCGCATTACCATTCCACCCCAATGCACTAGTCCCATAACTGGTATATTTAAAACCGGCACTGGTTACCAACTTCATATCATCTTTAATATTAAAATTCCAAGATGCCACAACAGAAGGTTCAAATGAACGCACAACGCGTGCGTTACGTTTCTTGCCATTTTGGTATCCCCAATTCGGATTATAATAATGACTATTCGCTAAATAATAAGCTTCTTCAGTAGACGCCCCTTGTTGTCCACGTTCTGTAGGAGCTCCCCATGTGGAAAGAGAAATGCTATGCTGGCTATTAAACACTTTCTCTGCTGATAAAAAATAAGAAAAAGCATTATAGAAAGTTCCTTCAATGTTACCTTCATTTGCCCAGCGATAGCCTACTGAACCGGTAAAAGCCCAACCATTCTTCATCAATCCGGTAGAATAAGTATACATTCCCCTTAAAATATAATTTCTATTGCAACCGGACAATGTCAGCTTGGAACCTGCTGCATATTGGCTAGCACGCAAATTAATGTTTGTTGCTCCCCCTATAGAGCCATAAGTAAAATTGTTAACTTCGAAAGGACTGATCCCCTCCTTATTACGGGTAGCGTCATTTAGTCCTCCAATTAATCCGTAGCTGAAACGCCCTGTTTCTACATCATTGAACTGAATCCCATTGATATACATATCGTTGTATTGAGAGTCATATCCCCTTACACAAAATCTCATTGGGCTAAACAGATAACCTACATTTGACAGATAAACATCATTGTTAGAAGTGACCAATGCAGATGTGCTCTGTGCTGCATCATCATCCTCATTCAATTGTGATTCTGTAAACATGAAAGAAGCATTGTCCTCACGGGCATTTTGCTTTACCTTTTGCTGTGCAAAAAGTGCTGGTATTAAGCAAAATAGCACGATCGCTAACCCTAGTCGTTGTTTCATAATTTAATTTATATTAATGTTAATTGGTCTTTCATTTTGCGACATAAAAGAAATAAGCTGTTACGCAAAATAACAAAGAATTTTATATATAACAATGTTTTTTGCAAAAAAAGTAACCAGCAAGGGTGGTTTTTCCGTTTTCTTTTTAGATATTTGTCATACAAATGACAAATTACCCACTTTTAAAATCAATTTTAAAGATGAAAAAAAGCTTAATGACTTTAGGTGTACTCGCTCTTTTTGTCCTCATGGCCTACGGACAAGAAAAGAAATTTGCCCTCTACAGTGTAGCGTTCTACAATATGGAGAATTTGTTTGACACCATTCATGATGAAGGTAAGAATGACTACGAGTATCTTCCTAACGGTACTAATCAGTGGAATACGATGAAGTATAAGGCTAAGCTGAAAAACATGTCGGAAATATTAAGTATGTTAAGTACCGACAAGTTACCAATGGGTCCCGCCATTATCGGCGTTTCTGAAATCGAAAATTACAGAGTATTGGAAGACATACTGAAACAACCTGCCTTAGCGGACAAAGGGTACCAGTATGTTCACTACGAAGGAGAAGACAGACGTGGTGTAGACTGTGCTTTTTTCTATAATCCCAAATTGTTTGAACTGACAAATAGTAAACTCGTACCTTATGTATATATCAATGATACGGTGCATAAAACACGTGGTTTCCTGATTGCCAGCGGTAATATCGCAGGTGAGAAAATGCACTTTATCGTCAATCACTGGCCTTCGAGAGCTGCCGCTTCTCCAGCACGTGAACGTGCAGGAGAACAGGTTAGAGCGATCAAAGATTCACTGTTAAGGGAAGACTCCGCAGCCAAAATTGTCATTATGGGGGATATGAATGACGACCCGATGGATAAAAGTATGGCTGTAGCACTTGGAGCTAAACGGAAACCTGCTGATGTAGGACCTACAGACTTGTACAATCCTTGGTGGGATACTTTGAAAAAAGGATACGGAACTCTGATGTACAAAGGCAAATGGAATTTGTTCGATCAAATCGTATTCACAGGGAATTTGTTGGGCACTGACCGTAGTACACTGAAATTCTATAAACATGAAATCTTCCGCCGTGATTTTATGTTCCAAAAAGAGGGGAAATACAAAGGTTATCCTAAACGGACGCAAGCAGGTGGTGTATGGCTAAACGGATATAGCGATCACTTGCCTACTATTATTTATCTAATTAAAGAAGTGAAATGACAAAAGCATTATTTAAACTATTCATCCTGTTCATAACCTGTAGCACTGCAATCTCATGTAGTGAACAGGATTCGCCTGACCTTCCGGACAATCCAGGCAATACCAATCAAGGAATCGCCTCTATTGACCAAACGCAAATCAATGCAAATGGAGGCGGATTTATCATCCGTGTAAAAGCTGATGGCACATGGCAGGCTTCAAGTAGTGAGACTTGGTGTACATTGAGTAGAACATCCGGCAATGGAAATGGCTCTATCAGTGGATATATGAAAGCAAATACCGGAGCTGAACGAAGTGTTATTATTATAATCACTTCCGGAAAAGAAGAAGCCCAATTTACACTCAAACAGTTAGCAGGCGATGGTTCGAATCCGGATCCAGACCCGGATCCTGAAAAACCTTCTGGATATGCAGGGAGGATTGAAATTCCGAAGTTGAAAGGTGGAAGCATGAATCAATTCATAACACATACTACAAACATAGAAGGGAAAGAAATTATAACATATAGTATGGAATATGATTATTCAAAAAAGCATGCACGCTGGGTCGCATTTACTTTTGATAGTAAAACTAAAATATCCAATGTATCTCGTACTGAAGCCTGGATGTACGATAAAAAAATACCCGAAGAATATAGGACTTATGAAAAAGACTATAAAGAATATAGTAGAGGACATTTATGTGCATCATACGATCGTACATACTCACTAGAAGCAAACAAACAAACTTTCTATTATTCAAATATGAGCCCCCAATCAACAGCTTTCAATACTGGATTCTGGACCAAATTCGAACAATCAATAAAAACTCCAAATGGAAAGAATGATTTTGTACATAAATTAGGAGATAATGATACGTTATACGTTGTTAAAGGAGGGTATATAGATGACGAAGAAATAAAATATACGGGAAATCATGTTGCTGTTCCACGTTTCTATTTTATAGCTCTTCTTTTATACCAAAATGGGCAATACACACAGGGAATGGCGTATTACGTGAATCAATTTGATTATGACCCAAGTTCCACTATCAAGAGCTATGCTATGTCTATAGATAAGCTGGAAGAGAAAACCCACATTGATTTCTTTCATAATCTTCCGCCCGATATTGAGTCAGAAGTGGAAGCTAAATACGATGAAAAAGCATGGTTCCAATAGGAAATATCAAGTTATTGCAATCTATAGTATAATAATCATGAATCATCGGAAAGAAGCTTAGGATACACTGTAAATCTTTTCACCTTATCTGCCATCTGCAACAAAAAAAATGCCAAAGGCACCAATAGCCAATGCAACATAATGTTGCAGATAGCAGATATTTCACGTTTTCAACTTTATATCAAACATACTTTAATATGACAAGTAACATTAATAAAGAAAACAAAGTCACTAAAAACATCGTAACTAATTCATGAGGCACACAGCTATACAACTGTTCCATATCCACGTACTATTCTCTCTTTATAATAAGAGGAACTTAGCAAATAAAAAACAAACTTTCATTCTTCATCATCCAACAACCACCTCCACACCGGCACAACCCGAATCGTCTTTTCTCCTTCTACGATCATTTCCTCTTCGTCTCTGGTAATAACACACAAATCATCCACTGCCACATTTTCTGCAAGTTTCAGTAAGGCATTCACTTCTCGTTTTCGAGTCTCTGGATCTTTTAAACTATATGATACCTGTATTGCCTTATGTGCTTCATCCAGATAAAAGTCTACTTCTATATTCCGATGATAGAAATATAAATCATCGCCATACCGTTTTTTTAATGTAACTGCCACGAGATTTTCCAATAAAGAAGTTTCCGGATCCATTAAAAACAGACTAAGTATTCCATTATCCATAAAATAATATTTTTTATTGGACACTTTATCGGCCAACTTACTAGCATAGTTTTCTAAGGAAAACATGATCCAGGTATCTTCCAGATAATTCAAATAGTCTATAATAGTATCAGTGGTAATCTTCTTGCCTGTGGAAGATACTAAATTAGCCAGACGAGTGAAAGAAGAAGGCTGCTTCACGCTTTCAGCCAGTTTTCGAATGAGTACCTTTAACGCCATATCATTTCGAATAGAATAACGAGCCACTAAATCACCGAAGAATATCTTATTAAAAAGACTACTCAGCCATTGTCGTTTCTCTTGTCCCTCGGCCACTAACAGTTCAGGTAAACCACCAAAACGAAAGTAAGTATCGAAATGTCGGACTACCTCCGAACGGTTCTTATAAATCCAAAGCTTATCTAATTGAACACCGTTAGATGACAAATACTCACGAAACGAGAAAGGATAGACGTATTGAATCATAAAACGTCCCCCTAGAGTAGTAGCTATATCCTTACTCAACATCTTAGCATTGCTCCCTGTTACATAAACCCTGTACTTCTGATCGGCAAGCCGTCGGACAAATTGTTCCCAATGCGGTACAATCTGTATTTCATCTAAAAAAAATATAGGACGATGAGAATACATCTCTTCATAACATCTCTTTATCATATCAAGATGTTCTGTATCCATACCAGCTATTCGCTCATCCTCAAAATTAAAGAAAAGAATCTCTTCCGGTGAAATACCTGTCTCTATTAAATGATGTATCTGCTGATACATCAAATAAGACTTCCCAACCCGACGTAAACCTACAAAGACATAATTGAAGTTATCAGATAGAGTCATCGCACGTTTCACGAATGACACGTCCTTTACAAACTGCTGATATTCAGCTATCAATCCTTTTATCAGTTCCTTATTCATTTTACATTATCGATTATATTCGACAAATATATGTTATTTTTATCGAATATAGTCGATAAAAACACTTCTATTTTATCGACTATACTCGACAAAATAGCAGATTACTAGAACTAAGACCAATGAAAAACGAGCAATTGCTCCCTTTTCTTAAACATAAAAGAACAGCAACAAAACGAGATTACAAGCAATTACCACACCGAATCCTCCCAAAATCCAAGGACGAAGTTTACTCCCCTTCCCTGCAAAGAATAGAGCATAGAACATATTTACCATTATATTACTAATGATAGCCTGCATACTACAAGCAGTAATTATCAATGCAGCCACACTACCTGTATTTTGCAACAAGTTTAATATAAAAGGAGTTATATCACTAAAACCGGAAACAAAAGACAAGAGATTTAATCCGCCTGTGCCCGCATACACTAACGTATAGTGAGTTAAGAAAGTAAATATCACAAAGAGTACGGCAAAAATCAAAGCAACTTTAAATTCCAACGGGTTGCTACTATCATCTTCTTCTATTTCAGCAGGCTGGTCTTCCGGTCGTTTTTGTCGGGAATGGATAAACCAGGCAACAATAGCCGCCACCACGGCCATAGTCAACAGATACGGATAAATAGATAGGAAGATTTCTCTACTGAAAATAAGTATCAGTATCATAAATCGCAGAAACATCATGCTGACAGCCAGCAGCATGGCAGCAACATAATCAGTAGCTTCCTGTTCAGAGGCCTTTCGGCTTTTACGGGCAAGTACCGAGATCGTAGCCGTACTGCTGTATAATCCACCAATAATACCGGAAACTAACGTTCCGGATTCATGGAATACATACCTTTTTAATAGATAAGAGAGATAGGAAATGCCGGATACTACTACCGTTGCCAACCAGATAGAATAAGGAGTAAGATTAATATCCGGAATCAGATTCTTATGCGGAAGCATCGGTAATATAATACCACTGATAGCCAAGAACTTGGCTAACGTAATCATTTCATCATTCTTCATCCGTTGCGCAAACTCCGTAAAAGTATGTTTGAGTTCAGTCAGCAGAAGCACAGTCACAACTACCATGACATAAAACCAGGAAGGTTGGGTAGCTACGATAGGAGCCATACAATAAGTAATCAGGGCAATAATGATGGTAGTTACACCAAAAACATGAAATTGTGATTGCTTTACATAATAGTTTAATCCCAACAGCAATCCCAATACCGCTCCACCTCCCATAAACAGACGCATATCCGTAGGGTCTAAGATATAAAGCAAGTAACCCAGTATACCAATAAAGGTAAAGGTGCGGTCAGTTCCGAAAAGAGTAGTCTCCCCCTCACGCTTCAGACTGATTCGACGTTGCGAAAGTCCGATTAATAAAGAAAACAAGGTTACTAAAACAAAAGTAACCAATTCACGCGGCACATAACTGTACAACTGTTCCATATCCATACACTGCTCTCTTTTTTATATAAGAACAAATATACGGTTTATTTGTTAACGCTCACCACGTTTTATACGGTTTTTTCATTAGCTGTGAGTTATAGTAGCGTATGTCGCCCGTTACCTCCTCACCAATAAAGTCGGGTTTTACAAAAGCCTCATCTTCCGATTCCAGCTCTACTTCTGCCACAATAAGTCCTTCATTCTCATCATAAAACTCGTCGACCTCAAATACATGTTTGCCACTACGTACCAAATAACGGGTCTTGTCAATAATCCCCGGTTCGCAAAGCCTCATCAATTCTTCTGCTTCTGATAAGGCCAGCTCCTTTTCCCATTCATAACGACTGATACCGGAAGCATTAGAAGCTCCCTTTATTGTCAGATAACCTTTATCATCCCGAATACGAACCCGGACAGTACGCCCGCGAGCACTACTGATATACCCCTGCACAATGTGACTTTGCGCAAAAGCCGAAGACTTGAATTCACCGATAACTAAAAATTTACGTTCTATTTCTTGTGCCATGCCGCAAAGTTACTATTTACAAACCTAATTATCATCCATCCGGGCAAACATTTTAAAAATGATAAAAGGCTCCCACCTGCACGGACATCATCGCATCCGAGCCGCTTAGATTTTCATGAGGCAGTAATTTACTTCCATAAAAACGCACCTTCGGTTCCAGATAAACCCCAAACGACTGATTTAGCCGATAAGAACAAAGAAGTCCCAAATCTCCCCCTACAACAAAGCGACTTTTACCCCATTCACCGGATAAATCTTCCGAAACGACTTCCGGCTTCGTCCGAACCGCCCCTACAAGACCGGCTAACAGATAACAGTCGAACTTACGTTCAGGAACATACCCTGCCATGCAATTGGAAAGATTGAATAAATAATCTGCTCCTACACTTACCAGCCCATAATCCACATCTCCCGACAATGTACTGACAGAGAAACGGCTATAATCTCCCGCCACACGAAAACTGGAAAGCGGTGTCAGATGACGTCCGACAGAAGCACTTGCTATATAATCGATTTTTCTCTGCATCGTATAACGCCGGAGCTGCAAAGGAAGGCATCCTCCCGCCCCCACTGAAACAAAATAAGACGGTTGAAAAAGTTCCCGGTTCAACGAACGCTCTGCGATATGAACAGCGGAAGAACGGCGTATTTCCAATCCGATATTCAGATTGAATAAATAGTCGCTATATTTCTCCCGATAGTTTTTACCGGATTCCGATGTCTGATTGAGCGAATAAGAGATCAGGCTGGTGTGCGGTTCCACAAAGAATGCCAGATAGTCCGTCAGCTGGAACTTAAACTGTGCGCCACCCGTAAAACCAGTGTAACCACATTTCACAGGAGTATCATCATTTTCTTTCCGCATGTGGCCGAACTCACCACCCGCCAGCAAATTGATGTCGAAAGGAGCATCTGTCTGCCGGCCGTTAAAGAAATAAAGCAGTTTGAACATTCCTTCCAATCGCCCGCCGGTATAAGTAGCCATCTCATAACAAGCACCTTTGGCCCCATCGTTCTTCAATAAATAGCTTCCTTTCTTTTGTTCATGCCACGTGTCAGCAGAAGAGAAACCGGAAAGTCGGATACCAAAAGCAGGCGTCAACCATTTTCCCAAAGAGAGGGAGAAAGCAGGACCTGCCGACTTCAACGTACCGATATCACTAGTCATCTTCGAGAGTTGCATCTGCATACCCGACGCAAAACTGACAAACGTATTGTCCGCCAAACCGTCCCCGTCCAGCATTTTCATACGGGATGTCAACGGTGCCGCCTGAAAACGATACGTCAAACCAGCTGTAGCACCAAAAGACAAATCGTACTTGTGCCAGTTATGCTGAATCATCCGACTCATGCCGTCTGTCTGTATCATTGCCCTCGGTTCCAGATAAAAGTCAAAGGAAGGACTGGTATGAAGCCTGAACTGTAATCCCAAATGAAACTCGCCCACATGAGCGCTTTGCTTTTCAAGAAACGCTAACTGATAACCGAGTCCGGAAACTGTAGACACTTCGAACATTCTCCCCGGATTATAGCCGGCAATGAACGTAGATACATTGAACATATAATCCAGTTCAGCCCCCCAACGGGTCAATCGGGCATGATTAAAATTACGGGTATAGCTTCCTCCAAAAAGTGACCCCCGAAAAGTACTGACCCGCGAAACATTCTTTCCGACAGACGCTCCAAAGAAAGATCCTACCGCAAAATCAGTTTCTTCTCTGGAAAGAAGCTTATCGAATCCCGCAAAAGCAGAGACAAATAAATTCAGCGTACCTTTCTTGCGTTCGAACTGTACCTTATCCCCCGGATGATACCTTTTCTGTAACGAATAGTTTAGTGCGTTGAACGAAGGCTGCACGGTAGCCGTATCCTGTTGCGCTGTGGCCTCATCCAAAGCGACACAAGCCAAGAATGCAAACAGATAGATTCTTAATCCTTTCATGAGTTACTTCCTTTATCACATTTCTTTAGACATGGAATACATATCCATTGTGTATTCATACAAATCTTTTCCTATGTCCCCGTCCGAGGCAGAGATCGCTATATATTTTTCATCCAGCTTGAAGCAGTTTATCAAACAGTTTTTCGCTTCTTCAAACCCCATTTCTCCCTTTCGGTTGTTGATAATCGCTTTCAGATACCAACAAACGGGATTGTCCGCAGGCAATTTCGCCGCTTCCTGCTCAGCGAGCACATCATATCCTTTGGACTCCATTGCCAGGTCCATCACAACACCGTTAATCGGAGAAGATTTCTTCACCAAATCGAACACCTTTCTGGATTTCATCCTTTCTTCCGCAGTTGTCCCACCCCGGTAATATCCTCCGAGACACATGGCAAATGCCTTCATCATCTCATTTTGAGGAGTATCAGGCAGAATCTGCGCCATTACGCTCGCTTGCTCGTAGTTATTGGCACGGATATACATTGCCAACTGATTAGCAACAATCGCCTCGGGATTGATAATTTCTTTGGTTACCCCGTCAATACGAGTTCTGACCACGTTCACTCCTCTCGTTTTGCGGTCGATAAACGGTTCCAGTATCGAGGTATCGAATGTATCGCGTGCCAGATAGGACACAGCGAGGTTGTTTGCCGCCAATATCCAAGGCTGCCCATTCATTGTTTCCGATTCATGATAGGCTCTCTTGTAGAGTGCTTCCAGTTCATGAGGGTCTTTTATCATTTTGAATAAATTCCAATATTCATAGAGTGCAAAACTCTTCTTTCCGCTCCGATAGGCTTCGTCATGCTGATACTTATCCAAGATTTCCTCCGGTGTCAATTCGCGATAGAGTTCATGTTTATATTCATAATGCACAGTACGCAATTTTGGAAAAATATCCTTGATGGTGGTCGTATAGTAGGGCAAACGAAGGATCTGCGAGTATTGTGCGTCCTGACTTTTGGGAAACCGATTGATGATCTCCCGTACAGCGGCGGCCGCTTCGGGGAAAGTATCTTTTTCAAGTAGGTCTGCCACCGCTTCCCATGTGGCTACTTTCGCTTGTGGATTCTGATAAACTCTCGACAGTACCCTTGCCGGCAGCACGGATGTCACTTGTGAGTGTGCGAAATTAACACGTTGCCTTGCCAATGCAAGGTTGGATGCGTAAGAGCCTTCCGGTGAAGAGATACCGGTGATATGAAATTCTTTCAATGTAGTACCTTCACCATTGACAATCTCCAACAGGTCACTTTTCAACTTATCCAGTTGTTCGGCATTAGTGGGATCATCCGGATCGAGCATTGCCTTTCCCACCAGAAAAGACAGCGAGATATTCCCGGCTGTGTTCCTCTTTTCCCGCTTGGGACGTTCGCGGTAATCATCCGGATTCAAACTCTGATGATTGAAAGAGAACTCCAGGAACTTCAAGGGGCGTTTCGTTTCACAGGTATTCACCAAAACCTGTTTGTCATAGTAAACATGTGTATAGTCTTCCAACAGGATGGCGGCCGTACCATGATAATTCCGGGTAGGGTCGGGAATCGGCACGGTATCTGTCCATTCAAGGCTCATCCTGTCCTCCGTCAATGGTTTAGGGGCAACAAATGCATAAAGAGGGTCGTTAGCAGGGCAGAAGTTCATTCTTCTCTCTTGTGTAAGTCCGAATTCGGGACCGTCATAAATCAGGGGACGGGTATAAGTGACCGTATCATTCGTTTCGCAATCCACCACATAAGGCTGGATAATTAGTCGGGCATTCGGTTTACCAAATTGTGCCGGGATGGGAAATGTGCCATATAATAACAGTTTATTTCCAATAATCGTAGGTGCTTTGGGAGCAGGTTTTATATCTTGCAGCGTTCCTACAATGGAAACGTCCTCCAGCACGATTCCGGCATCAAGCACGGCATTTATCTCCATCCGGTAATTCACTTTTTCGAGTACACAAGGTGCCAGACCGATCTTAAAGATCAATGCACCGTTCTCTGCTACACGGATTTCGTAATAGCCGTCGTTCCCTACTACTTCCATTGCGTCCGTCGATAACCCGAACGCTTCATTGTCATCAATCTTTTTCTTCACATCTTCCGCTGCCGCCACCGTATTGAAGGCATACACAAAAACGGCTTCCTTATCGAACGGTTTCTTGGTTTCCTGATTCAATACACGCCCGGAAACAACCTTAATCTGTTGCGCTACCGCCGGACAAACAGAGAAGCAGAACAAAATACCGATCCATATGCCAACAATCTTAAAGGAAATAGTCATAACACCTATCTGTTTATTTAATAATATACGAAAGTGAAACTCCTAATTTAATAGGTAACAACTTATAGCCATATGCATTTGCACGCTTCCCGCTGTTACTTTCGAAGTCTTCGAAATTGTCGCCCGCATAATATTGTTTCTGACGGAAATAGATAGCACCGAATCCACCATAGAATTCAATATTGAATCGTTTCTTAATATTGAGAGAATACCCCATCGTCAGTCCTATACCGGCCGCATCGCCATTGTAAACATGCCCTTTCCAAGTGATGTCATAAGAAACGCCCAATGCTGCAATACCGATATACTCACGAGTCATGGGACGTCCGTTGAACCAATACCGATATTCGGGCTGTACACCTATCATTCATATCCTTTCCGAAAGGTTTATAATTACCGAATACAGAAAGTTCTACGCTGGTACGTTCGCCCGTCACCAATTCGCAACCTAGATTCGGACTCATCAGTCCCCACATCAAGGCGTTGGTCTTAACGGCTACTTGTTGCGCTTGTGCCCGGAGAATGAAAAAGCCGGCTATAACGATTAATAGTAATATTCTCTTCATTGCACTGTTCTGTTTATGGAGTCACATTACTATTATTATCACCAATAGTAAACCCTTCTAAATTAATATTTTCCGCCCAACCATTAATCGTTGCATTCGGATTAATCTCGCGAGTGTATTTAACCGTCAACTTTGTGATCTTTCCACGTTCTAAAGGAAGCTCTTGTTTCAGTGGATCTGTAGAACCGGCAACATATTGATAAACAATAAAGTCTCTTTCCACTCCTTTCTCCGTAACAATAGTAAATACAACTTTAGTGACAAAGCAAGTAGGAAACAATAGAAAGCTAGCTCCTGTAAATCGATTTTGAGCCGCTGTTTTGTACGTAATAACATAATCCAAATTAGGATATACTAAAGCAAGAGGTGACATAGCCTGTTCCGGATCCAAACTTTCAAGTCCGGCAAGAGACATGGAAGCCGCATATTGTTTATCCTGATAGACCACTATCTTTTTCAACCTGGGAGAACCTATTTCGCCCTCCACTAAACCGAAGTCACGAATATTGGTATATAAATCGAAGTCTAAGCGTGTCAAAATATGTTCAAAAGTCAACAATATCGGTTGTGTCGTAACTACTGAAGACGCTTTGGCATACATATAATCGGGAGTGTTTGACATATCCTGATGATCCAAATTAACAGGAATCACAGGAGCATTAGGAGAACCGTAAGGGTCATAAGCGACAGCTGTTGTGTATGGATAATATGCGTAGAACACCAACGCCGGTTCTGGCGATGTAGGGGATGCTTTAGGAGGGAACTTCGCTATTTCCTCCTGCACAAGAGATTGCTTAACAACTCCGTTGTCAGTCACATAATGATTAGTAGCCGTATATTTGGCATTCTTCATAGCGTCCAACAAAACAGTGTTATATGCCCAATCAATAGTTCCCATATTATTTTCATTAGCCACCATACCATAAATTCCGATTTCCGATCCTTCATCAAAGGTTGCTCTGTTGATAGGAGCCCTGGACACCGATACGGAAGATGTAATAACAGATACACTTCCACCAAATGAAACTTCGACATCTCCTCCTAGTGTCGGAGGAATATATTCCGATTCATTGTCGTCAGAACCATGGCAGGCAGCCAGCAATATTAACCATACACAAAGTGTCAGCTTTTTCATATACAAAAATTAGTCAAACATTAAATTTCAACACCTATATCTTTACCTGTCTCCCATGCTTTCAGAGTAGCATCAACCTGAATTTCTTTCGGACCATTAATAGTCAAAATAACTTTGTAGGCAAAACCTTCTTTGAAGAACGTACCGTCTGCTATGTCCGGACTTATAGTCGCATTTGTTGTTGTAGTCTTATCTCCATCTTGTAGTGTAATGGCCAATTTTAATGTTTTAAATCCTGCCGGCAACATTATCGTGCTATTCTCCACTTCCTTCGCATTAGTTTCATCGGCTCCCAATGTAATCGAAGCTCCGCTATAAGCAGAAACATCTGTTATATTAGCAGCTACTGGATTTTCATTCAAAGACAATGACCCGTCAGCAGCTTCAACAGTCTCTTTCCATATCATTTTTCCTTCTGGATTTTCTGCTATTTGACTGGCAATCATAAGGCTACCGTTTTTGGGTACTGAAACAACTTTAATTGCTGTCACACCACACTTTTCAGCAGTATATTCATCCCCCTTTTTCAAATAAAACTTCAACTGAGTCAAAAGATGTTTGAATTCTATTGTAGGATTGGCAGGGGTCGGAAGGACTTTACGGAAATAGGCAGCATTATAGCCATCATACGTTTTTCCGTCTACGGTCGCAGCGTCCGCAACAAAAGCTTTTCCCCAAATAATATCATCAACGCCACTCATGGTATATTGACACGAGATATGATCCGTTCCAAATTCCCAAATATCCGGTGCCAATGTTTCTTTCCGAGGATAATAGCCATAGAAAGAATAAGCTTTAGAACTTGCACGAGGATAATAGTATTTGTTCGCTCCAAAAGATATTCCTTGCTTATCAGGTTCGTTCGTAGAGGATTGAGTAACAATCTCACCCGATACATTTTTCAACAAACAGTCGCGAAGGTCAGTCGTTGTTACATCACCATCATCCCAAACAGGTTTGGCATGTGTCACAGGATCATCCAATTTATTTAATGCAAAAATACCGATTGTCGTACCTACCCAAGTATCCGGAGTAAGAGCAGCTCTTGAAACTGCTGCTTTCATTAATCCTCCATTTCCCAGCCGGATTTCCATTAACTCGTTATCATTCGCGTCCGTATTCCCCGGTGTAACAGGTGAAGTGCCCTCCAAATTCTCTTCAAAACCGGAAGAACAGCTTGCCAACAACCCTGCTGCCAACATCGCTAATAAATAATTTTTTTTCATAATACATTAAATTTGTAGTTTATAAATATGTTAATTCATTCTTATCTATTCGTCTTCACCTGGGGTAACCGGAATATCTCCTCCATCCTTCCAAGGAGTCAATGAAGCTGTAATCTCAATATCTTCCAATCCGTTCATGGTGAGTTTGACGTAATAGGTGTAACCTTCAAGGAAGCGATAAAGAATATTGCCTTTATTGTCTTTTAGGATATTTCCGTTCTCATCTTTAGCTATATTGATAGGATTACCGTCCTCACCCATTTCTTTTGCAGCGGGAGCTTTGACGATTGATTCGAAAGGTATCTCATCGGTTTTAAGCAGTTTTCCATCTTTAACCTGCCGCATTTTAATAGCAACATTGAATGATGTTTCACCAGGCATAGCCATTACACTTTCGCCTATTGGAACTAAATCGGTAGTACTTGTAGGCTTCACCCCCTTGAAAGAAATTCCATCAATTGTCAGATCGGCTACATTATCACCGATGATTCCTAACGAAAGAGTCCCGTCCGTCTTACTGGATTCAACAGGTTCCAACTTCTGACTGGCAACAGATACAATCATATTTCCTTTATTATAAACATCCGTAAGTTCCAAAGAAGTAATATAGACTCCATCCTGTCCAGCACTGACGATTTCTGATGTACCTGCTTTCACGCCAACAGTTAAACGAGACAGCAAGTGCTTGAACATCATTTGTGGTTGAACGCCCCGACGTGCAGTATAAGAGCTATAAGCTCTTGCATACATAGCCTCCTTTTCTTCATCGGTAGCTCCAGCATCCAGATAAGTGTCCAGTATCGCCTTTTGTGCATCTGTCAGTTCGGCTTTTGCCACCATCAGGTCCTGCGAACCGTCAATTGCTACCGGAATGGAGACATATCCCGGGATAGCGTCTGCACCTTCCGTATCCGGTGTGATAACCGGATCGCCATTCATTGCATCATCTATATAATATCCATAGAAATCGTAAGCATTCTGAATAGGATAATACAAAGTTGCCCCATTCTCC
>ERZ824473.2478-NODE-2478-length-21432-cov-7.300837_pt1 | contig 21432 bp, 19 predicted proteins | sample MGYA00519874_ERZ824473 | MGnify/ENA primary metagenome ERZ824473 (study PRJEB31778, sample SAMEA3449151) | human gut metagenome | biome: human gut; feature: human-associated habitat; material: faeces | place: United Kingdom | collected 2010/2012 ... | reverse complement strand
GAAGATACAGAAGCTTTGTCCATCGCGGCAGCCGAAAATCCTCTCCCTTGCCCAGTGACAGGGAAACAAAGACCGATAGCATGGGGATGAGCAGCATCGGGAAATAGTAGAAGTACCACAGCCAGCGCTCGGCATCCATGTTATCAATGGAAAATTTGATTGAGCGCAGCAGGATCCACAGCACCATCAACACCGAGATTGCCAACAGATAGCGGCGCACCTGCGTCTGCACGATGCGCATCCAGATGGAGTAGCACCACGCGCTGAACAAAAACACATAGATTCCGCTTCGCAGGTGGTTGACAGCCGAAGAATGAAAAACATGCCGGCTTGCATATCGGAGACACATGGCAAACGCAATGAGCACCAGCACGCCAAAGGCATATAAAAGGCTCTTTTTTATCGCGTTACCCATATCGATTCCCTCCGTACTCTGCACATTCACATGAATAGTGTACCATACGGACGGAAAAAGGCAACACGGTTTTGCCCATTTCCTGAAGATAATCGAGATGGGGCGGGAGCTTTGAAAAAAATAATTGCAAACCCTATCCAATCGGCGGGGGCAAAACGGGGCGATACCGATTAAAATAAAGAGGGAATATGCAAAGGAAGCGAAAGGCGGTGGAAAACCCAGATGCGAAGGATTGTACTGGATATGAAAGGCGGCCTTTTGGCGGAGGCAGTCGTGCAATCGCTTTCGGGATGCGACATGGATTTTCTTGTATACCGTTCTTCAAAGCCGGAGGAAACGCTTGCTCTGTGCCGTACCTGCCGTGCCAACGTGTTGGTGATGGAGGTCATCCGACAGGGTATCTGGAAGCTGAGCGAGCGACTCAGGCTCTGCAGTGCTGTAAGGCAGCTCGGTTGGGTCTGTAAGGTTCTGCTTCTGGTAGATGAGACCACGGACGAACTGCTTGCCTCAGAGGTGCGGCAGACGGTGAAGGATCAGCTTGCCGATAGTTTTATCTATGCGTCGGTATCCCCAACCTACCTCGCGGGGGTAATCGACACGCTTTGAAAGGATGAGTGAAAAATGAAAAACTTTGGGCATACCGAAGGCGGGGAAAGAAGTACATAAAAGCTGGATAAATGAAACCGGCATTGGGTACAACCGGAGGCGTGTCGGCCGATGAGCCGAAAGCGTATTTGCTTGCAAGGCGATCGCCGAAAACGTTTCTTTGATACCAAGTATCTGACGGACTCAATTAATACAATGTAAAAGGAGAAAGCAAGATGAAATCAACCACACAACGCAGGATGTTCAGCTTACTGCTTGCATTGGTAATGCTGTTCAGCCTCCTCCCCGCCTTGGGGAGCACCGCCTCTGCCGCCGGCAGCGGCACCACCGAAAGCGATCCGAAAATCGTTACCACCTATGCAGAGCTCAGCTCCGCCCTGAGCTCCGGCACAGCCTATGTCAAGCTCGGCGCCAACATTAACACCAAGGGACTCAACGACGGCGCGGGATATACCAAGTCCATCCAACAGACCGGAACGGTTCAACTGGATCTTGACGGCTATTCCGTGACCTTTTTCAGCAGAACCTCTCCGCTCCCGGCTGCCATCCGCGTGAAGGGCGACCTGTCGGTCAAGGACAGCCGCGGCGGCGGCAAGCTCTACATCGACGCCAATCCCAATACGGCCAGCAGCAAGCAGGTGCTGATCCTCGCCGAGACCGGAAGCTTCACGCTCAACAGCGGGCGGATCGGCGTCGATAACGGTCTTGCCAAAAACAGCATTGTGGTCGTCGAGGGCAAGGGCGACGCGAAGGTTGTCTTTAACGGCGGCAAGGTCGACGCCATCTCCCCGATGGTCGGCATCCCCTATGTCTATTCCGCGCTGCTGTCGTCCGACTGCAAGGCCGAATTCAACGGCGGCGAATTTGAGGGCTTGGTCGGCTTCACATACGCCGCCCGAACGGACGGGAAAAGCAAGCCGAACGCCGTGATCAACGGCGGAAAATTCAAGGGCGGCATTGTCGTCAAAAAGGGCAGCGAGACCATCACGCTGGGGCGGTCTTTCCCCATCAGCATCCAAGGCGGCAGCTTTGGCCGCGGCCTCTTCACGGAGAATTTCGCGCTCAGCAGCAGCGAGCAGACCCCGGAAAACTTTGCCTTTGCCGCAATGTTCCCGGAGAGGACCGCTCTGCTTCGCCCCGACGAGCGGACCCGCCTGATCTACCGTCAGAAGGACGTCAAGACCGAATACATGGCAAACTCCATCTCGAATGAGTACCTCATCGCCCTGTCGACCAAGAATCTCGACGACTATAAGCGCGTCGCCTTCTCGTCCTACAGCGGCACAGCCTACACCGACGTCTGCACCAACGCCTTCGGTCTGGTCAAGGTGGAGGTCAACGGTGCGCCGGCCTATGTGCCGCACCAGATGGACGTGACGGGCGGCTACAGCGGCGCTCCGCTGTACGCGCTCAGTCCGAAAAAGCAACTCCGGTTCTACTGGGTCCCCCTGCCGCAGGCGATGAAGGACGCAGGCTACAGACAGAAGATCAGCTACACGCTCAACGGTACGGATTATCCCGTCACCGCCAGCAGCTACAATAACAATCTCTTGTTCCAGACTATCCCTGTGAATAGCTATAGCTACCAGACGGAGGTGCAGAAGCTGGGGATCACCGTTGAGCTTTATAAGGACGGCGAGCCGCTGCTTCTGAGCGGTGCTTCCAATATGTTCCTGATGCGCTACCGGATGATGTCGGAGACCGATGTCGCCATTCCCGAGGTCACGCTGACGGTGAAGGACGGCGACCTGACCGCCACCTCCGCCGCGACCGACAGCCCGATTACCGTCTCCGACGACGAAAGCTGCACCGTTAAAAGTCAGGTGAACTGGGCGGACAACGGAGCCGCGCGCAACAAGAGCGTGGTCCTGAAGGCAAAGGAAGGCTTCTATCTGACGAAGGACACGAAATTCAACGTCGTCGGTGCGAACAAGATCACAGCGAAGTGGCTCTACAGCACGGACAGCGGTCAGACCTGCGTCGTCGGCGTGGAGGCGAAGGAGTGCGAGCTGATCACCGAGGCAAAGGGCATCGTGCGCGGTCTGGTCTATTATAATCACGTCAATGACATCTATGTAGAGTCGTATGAGCCGAGCAAATACACCATCACCGTCAAGAAGGTCAGCGAATACATCCGCTCCTCCGGCTCTGACATCTATGACAGCTTCCTGTGGCCGCATGAGCTGCTCGACGAGACCGGCGCCCCCTATTATCTCTACTGCACAGTCGAGGCAAAGCCCGGCTATGTGTTCCGCAGCGGCACCGGAACGCTGAAATATGCCAATGAGGAGTGGAAGCCCGGAAAATGGGCAGAGGCCATTTGGAACGACGATTGGACCGACATGGACAACATCAGCGCCGGCGCGTGCTATAAGCTGCACGACGAGTCAGACACCAATATGGGCGGCCTTTGGCTGAACCGGCTCGAGCTGACCAGCCTGAATCTGTCCGTGAAGGCACCTGTCGCAGGCGAAAGCCCCGCACCGGGCAGTGACTACTGCAAGATCGACGGCCTGCCGCCGTATATGACGCTCGAGCGCGTCGATTGGCTGAAGTGCTTTGACGACTGGACCTATTATTCCGATAAGCCCTTTACCTTCCGGGCAGGAAAAACGTCGGACGGTGAGAGCTGCGAATACCAGTGCTTTATCTATGTCTCCTATGACCTTAGCGGCGTCTGGGTCGCGAAGGGTGCCAAGTTCTACCTCAACGACACGCCGTGCAAGCTGGACTGGGAGAAAAAGTTCTTCTGGACTGAAACCATGACCGCCGAGGGCACCCCCGTGCAGGAGGATCCCGTTATCACGGCCAAGGCAGGTGCCAACGGCACAATCACGCCCTCCGGCAACGTCACCGTCAAGGCCGGCGCGGATCAAGCCTTTGCCATCCAACCGAACAGCGGCTATACCGTGTCCAAGGTGCTGGTAGACGGAACGGACGTCGGCGCGGTGACGTCGTACACCTTCAAGAACGTCACGGCCAACCATACCATCGAGGCGGTTTTTGCGAAGGTGGAAGCAAAGCCGACCAATCCCTTCGTCGACGTTGCCGAGGGAACATACTACTATGACCCGGTGCTTTGGGCGGTGGCAAACGGCATTACCTCCGGCGTGGATGCGACGCATTTTGACCCGAACGGTACCTGTACGCGTGCACATGCCGTGACCTTCCTGTGGAGAGCTGCGGGACAGCCGGAGCCGAAAACGACGCAAATGCCGTTTAAGGACGTGAAGGCAGGCAGCTACTATGAAAAGGCCGTGCTCTGGGCCGTGGAAAACAAGATCACCAATGGTACCAGTACCACCACCTTCAGCCCGGACGAAAACTGCACCCGCGCGCAGATCGTCACCTTCCTTTGGCGCAGTGAGGGCGAGCCATATGCCAGCGATAGCAATAACCCGTTCACGGACATCGCATCAGACTACTACATGGATGCCGTTTTCTGGGCAGTCAAGGAAGGCATTACAAACGGCACCACCCCCACGACCTTCAGTCCGAACGATAGGTGCACCCGTGCGCAGATCGTCACCTTTATCTACCGCGCAATGCATCTCTGACCGTGAAAGAGCGCGGCGGGTAACCGCCGCGCATGACACGAAAGCACAATGTAAAATCATACTACTTTATAGTATAAGGAGTGGTTATATTGCAGGTCGTAATTCAGAAAATCCCTGAGAATCTCTCGGAATTTGAGATGCTCACCGCCGAGGGACGGCAGCCGGAGCGTATCTGTGCCCTGCTTCTGTGCGCGCTGGCTCTGTTTGACCGGGATAAGAATGTAGGCACTGCCGCGATGAACCTTCTGCGCGGTCCGAAGCCCATGACGCCGTATGACGGCCAGTTCCTGCGCGATCGGCTGCGCGGTAAAGCCTATCTGCCGCTTGCGTATTTCGAAGGCGCCACACCGGAAAACGGGTATCAGCCGCACGTGCCGTACACGCTGAACGTGATGGCAGACCCCAGGCCGCAGGACACGGAGCCGGGCTATCTGCGTGTATTCCTTAAAACGGCTGGCGCGGATTCGCCGCGGCCCATGAAGCTGCGGCAGAAAACCTCGACCGGTGAATGGTTCCTTTGGGAATACTCCAGCATTCTCAGCGGCATCCGCATTCCCGCGGCGGAGGACCCATGGGCATGATCATGGCGCGGCGGATGGACGGTATGAACGCACAGGATCTCCGGAATTTTTGTCATGAATCGAGAAAACAACGCCGACGGACGGATGACCTTCAAATTCCAGGGCGGCACAGAGATCGAGGCGTGAGTCCCAACAAAAATGAAAAGACCGCAGGTTTCAACGCCTGCGGTTTATTGCTGTCCCCACGGGTAGAGTAATGCACCCCCTAAAGCCGTGGTTGCACCCCCTAAATCGGGAACTGCACCCCCCTCTGAACCGTAGTTGCACCCCCCTTACCGGGTTTCTATCAAAATTAGAGTCATTTGCCATAAGTCCACCGTAATTTTGATAGAATTACGGTGGACTTTTTCTATGCCCGAAAACCGCTTGAAATAGGGCTTTTCGGCTGTTCAGGCTCATAAACGAACCCCGCTGCAGGCAATTCTGCGGCGGGATTTTCTGTGTTTCGTGGGTGCTGCGGCTGTTTGGGCCGAAGTAAGCGTTAAAATTATGGGTATTTGTTAAAAGATTGGGTAATCGTTGAAAGGTTGAGTTTCCGATAATACTCCTTATAAGAAAACCGACGATGAAGTGCAGTCTTTGGATACTCCATTCGATATTCCTGATAGCTGGGAGTGGGTGCGGTTCATTGATATCTGCGACTATATTCAGCGTGGTAAGTCTCCGAAACACTCTCCATTCAAGAAGTACCCCGTAATTGCTCAAAAGTGTAATCAATGAGTAGCTTTTCAATCGACAAAGCGCAGTTTATCGAACCAGATTCTCTGTCCGGTTATGGTTCGGAGCGGCTTTTGCAAAGCAATGACCTTATGTGGAAATCCACCGGACTGGGCACTTTTGGGATGAGGGCTATTTATAAATCGGAAGCGAACCCTTACGAATTAGCTGTAGCGGACAGTTATGTTGCTGTTATTTGGCCGTTAAAACAATTTGTGTTGCCTGAATACTTGCGTTATTACTTTATCTTCAATTGTATGAAAGGCTTAATAGAGACTGCAGGACATCAAGTCATTTTAGCGTTCGAGCATTATATCACCTCCTGCAAATTGCCCGGAAATTAAGACTATAAAATATGGGTGCAGCCGAAGCTGCGCCCATGCGGTATTAATAATACTGTGGAAGATAAAGGAAACACTTTTCAGATTCCGTTTCCAGCAGTAAAACCTTCACGAATGTTTGTGTATGGATAACGAGAGAACCGCAGTCATCACCATCGGTGACGAGGAATACACACTCCTGCTTACCACCAAGGCGACCAAGGAGATCGCCGGTCGATACGGCGGTCTGGAAAACCTCGGCGAGAAGCTGATGAAGTCCGAGAACTTTGAAATAGCTATCGGAGAGAACGACCGCCGCACCCAGAACTGGCAGATCCAGCTCAACAATGCCGAAGCCGCCCTCAACGACATGAATCAGGAGCTGGACGAAAATGAGAAAGCCATCAAGGATGGCGGCAAGGCTGCGGAGGAATCCGGCAGTAAGTTTGAAGGCTTCGGCAAGGTTCTCAAAACCGCAGGTGTGGCACTCGGTGCTGTGGCTGTTGCCGCAGGTGCCGCCGCCGTGAAGCTCGGCAAAGAGGTCATCGCCGCCTATGCGGACTATGAACAGCTGGTCGGCGGTGTTGACACTCTGTTCAAGGACTCCTCGCAGGAGATCCAGCGGTACGCCGCCAATGCATGGTGCAGACCCTGATGGCCACCCGCAAAAAGGGCCGGAACCGCAAGAGCTCGGTCAGCATTTTTTCCAGCAAGGTTAAGTGCGGCGATTGCGGCAGCTGGTCCGTGCCGAAGGTCTGGCACAGCAACGACGCCTACCGGAAGGTCATCTGGCAGTGCAACCACAAGTTCGACGGCCAGAAATGCGCCACCCCAACACTCACCGAGGATGAAATAAAAGAACTGTTCCTTTGGGCCGTCAATCAGGTAATTGACCAGAAGGAACAGTTTATAGCCATATACAAGCAGGTCCTTTCAAGGAGCCTCGATACCATGGCCCTTGAGAGTGAGCTTTCGGATCTGGAAGCTGAGATCAACATTGCTGCCGAGCTCATTGATGAGTGATCAAGGAAAACGCTCACGTAGCCATCGATCAGGCTGAATACCAGAAACGCTACGATGGTCTGGTGGCTCGGTTCGATAAGGCCAAGGCCAGACACACCGAGGTCACTGACCTGATTGCCGAGTGCACGGCCAGAAGGCACCAGATCGAAACCTACCTGAGAGAGCTGCGGAACCGGGAGCCGCTGACGGAGTTCCGGGAAACAGACTGGCTGGCGATGGTGGACTACATCACCGTTCACAGCAAAAAGGATATCCGGGTGACCTTCAAGGAAAGGCTCCGGCGGAAAACAAGCTCTTGGGACAGCGGATTGAGAAAATCCTTACCAACGTTTTGCACCCAACTGCAGTTGATGGCAAATAAACCTTTTAATTAATAACGCCAAGGAAAAAGCGCGTAAGGGTGCTTTGAGCCGAACGAGCTTTTTCTGTTGTCACGCCCCGTAGAAACCAAGGTCGTTCTTCGCGACATCCATGATTTGGTGCGTCTGCTCTATCGCGGAATCAATATCCTTATTCATAAGTGCCGAGAAGAGCGCAAGCTTTATTTCATACAGCTTCTTCACACCGCTGCGCTTGCAATAGAGTGACCACAGGTACTCGCCCTGCGTCTTAAAGGAATAGTATAGCAGCGGCAGCAGCACGTTGCCGGACATTATCGCAAGCTCATGGTGGAAGCTGAATACCCGCTCTGCGGCCTCGTCGGCGTTGCGTGCGTCACGGATGCTGTCAAGGATCGGACTGAGCTTTTCAAGCTCGGCCACGTCGTTCTTCTCGCACACAAGGCGCAGGCACAGGCACTCCATCGCGTCGCGCGTTTCGAGCAGGGATTTTACCTCGTTCTTCCTCATCGCGCCGCCGTTATAGCGCATGATGGCGATAAGCGTCTCAAGGCTGCCCTTACGCCGGTAGTCGCAGACGAACACGCCCTGCCGCGTGCGAATCTCAACAAAGCCGAGCTTCTCAAGCTCCACAAGCCCCGCGGAAATGACCGTCCTGCTGACGCCCATTTTTACCGACAGCTCCCGCGCCGGCGGCAGCTGCTCGCCGATAGCGAGCTCCCCGGAGAGTATCATGTTTTCAATCTGCTGCACGAACAGCTCCGTCATGGACACCGCTACTATTTTATTGAACCCCATATTTGCCTCCCAAACGCGGATTGCCTGTGGTCATACCAAATTCCACGTTTCAAATTTTACCTGCAAGATGCTTAAAAGTCAAGCGTAATGCTGACTATTCCGCTGAAAATACGGCAACAGCATTGACCTTTTGCCGGTGATTGTTATAAAATGCACAGTACAAACACGTGGTATTACCACAAATTAAGGAGGAGATACTGATGCCAAAATATGATGCCGTTGTGATCGGCGCCGGAAACGGAGGTCTTGCCGCAGCCTGCCGCATGGCAAAGGGTGGAAAAAAGACCCTGCTTATCGAGCGCCACAATATGCCCGGCGGCTGCGCCTCAAGCTTCCGTAGAGGCCGTTTTGAATTTGAAACGGCGCTGCACGAGATCTGCGAATGGGGCACAAAGGAAAACCCCGGCGGCTGCCGCAGGATCTGTGATGAGTTCGGCCTTGACATTCCGTGGCACATGGTTCCGGATAACTTCCGCGTTATCACCACCGCCTCCGACGGCAGGACGCATATCGACGCGACCCTCCCATGCACGGTAAAGGAGTTTGTCAATGAGATGGAGCGTCTTGTGCCCGGCTGCCGCAAATCCATACAGGATCTGTTCGACCTCGGCACGGAGTTTCACGCCGCCGGCGACTACTCTCTGAGCGTCGCGGGAAAGACAGACCCGAAGTATATGCAGGAGCACTTCCCCAACTTCCTGCGGCTGGGCAGCTACACGGTCAACCGTGTGTTCAGGGCGATGAAGATGCCGAAGCTCGCGCAGGATATAATGAACACCTACTGGGGCTATCTCGGCGTCGACGCCGACCATCTGTCCTTCCTCCAGTACGTCAACATGCTCTGGCTGTACGTAAACCACGGCGCGTGGATACCCGACAAGACCAGCAACGAGCTGACGACAGGGCTGCTCGAATGCTTCCGCAGCATGGGCGGCGAGGTGTGGATGAACTGCACCGCGACCGAGATACTCTTCGATGAGAGCAAGGCCGTCCGCGGCGTTAAGACTACCTGCGGCGAGGTCGAGACAAAACACATTCTCTGCAACATGAACCAGAACATGGTGTACGCCACGATGTGCCCGCCGGAGGTCGTACCGGAGCGCATGGTGAAGCTTGGCAATGCCCGCACCTATTCGGCGAGAATGTTCGTCGTATACATGGGGCTTGACAGGAGCGCCGAGGAACTCGGAATCCGCGATTACACCGTCTTCCTCCCGACCTCTGCCGACACGGCCAAGGAGTACGAATCCGGAAAAACCATCGCGACAAACTGCAACCAGGTCATGGTGTGCTACAACGTTGTGAACCCCGGCTTCTCACCGGAGGGTACCTGCGTTGTCTCCCTCACAAGCACCTTCATGGATGATGACTGGGCAAATGTAGATCCGGATGATTACGTAGAGACGAAGACCGCCTTTGCCGAGAAGCTGATAAAGCTTTTCGAGGAGCGCTATGGCGTTACCGTCACCCCGTACATTGAGGAGCTTGAGATCGCGACGCCGTGGACGATGTGCAACTATGTCAACGTTCCTCAGGGCGCGGCCTACGGTTTCGAGCTGAAGGACTGGGACAACATGATGCCGCGAATGATGATGATGGGTACAGAGTTTCCGGTAAAAGGACTGAAGTTTGTCGGTGCGGCAAGCATCCGCGGCGACGGCTACAACTCCGCGATATTCAGCGGAGATACGCTCGCAAAAAAGACTCTCGCAGAAATGAAAGAAGAGGAGGCTTGAGAAGATGGCAGATAAGCTCAATTACAAGGTAGGCATGATCGGCGCGCTTGATATGCTCAGGTTCAAGAACATGCCCAAGGTGCGCGAAAAGGCGATACAGGCGGCCTCCTCCGCTCCGCTGCCGAAAACTCTCACCACCAACGAAAAGGCAAAGCAGCGCCACCCGGAGAAGCAGGAGGTCATCGTGGCCGAGATACGCCGGAACGGTGCCGACGCAAAGACGATCGTCCTCAAGACTGAGGATGGCTCCGCCCTCGCCCCGTTCAGAGCCGGGCAGTACATCAGCGTATGCGTCCTCATAGGCGGCACCGTGACCACGCGCTCATATTCGCTCTGCTCGTCCCCGGCGTGGGCAAAACGCGGCGAATACAACATCACCGTCAAGCGCGATGACGCCGGCTTTGTCAGCCCGTACATTCAGGATCACTGGGTTGTCGGGCAGCATGTCACTATCTCCGGGCCGCAGGGTCACCTCTACTATGAGCGCCTGCGCGACGCGAAGAAGGTCGTAGCACTCGCGGGCGGCTCCGGCATCACTCCGTTCATGGGCATGGCATACGCCATCCGCGACGGCTTTGAGGACTTCGACCTGACGATACTTTTCGGCTCACGCACGGAGGACGGCATTGTCTACAAGAAAGAACTTGACGAGGTCTGTGCCGCCTGCGACAAGGTACACGTCGTGCATGTTCTGTCCGACGAGGAAAAGCCCGGCTATGAGCACGGCTTCATCACCGCCGAGCTTATCAAAAAGTACGGTGGCGAGGAGTACAGCGTCTTCATGTGCGGTCCGCAGGCGATGTACAACTTCCTCGATGGCGAGATCGCAAAGCTCGGCCTGCGCCGCAAGTTCGTGCGCCGTGAGCTGTTCGGCATGATAAAGGACCCGTGGAATCAGCCCGGCTACCCGGAGGATATCCGCGGCAAGACCTTCAACCTTAAGGTCATTCAGTGCGGCAGGGAATACGACATCACCGCCTCCGCCGATGAGCCGCTGCTGACCTCCATCGAGCGTGCGGGCATCGTCGCTCCCTCCCGCTGCCGCAGCGGCGAGTGCTCATGGTGCCGCTCAAAGCTCATCTCGGGTAAGGTCTTTGTTCCGGAAAAGACCGACGGCCGCCGCAGAGCCGATATCGAGTTTGGCTACATCCATCCCTGCGCGTCCTTCCCTATGTCCGACATTGTGCTCGACGTACCCAACAGTACGCTTAAATGAAAGCCTGTCTGTCAATCTCTTGCCGTTTTGCGGGATGGAGGCTATAATGTAAGCATCCGCAGGGCAACTCCCCGCAATAACGAAAAGGAGTATTGCCATGGATTTCAGAAAGCTTACCGTCAAGGAGCTGCTTGACAATCCCGATACCGCCGCCGTTATCAAGGAGCTTGCGCCTCAGCTGCTCAAGTACCCCATAAAACTGCTCGGCAAGAAAAAGTGCGGCGAGATCTTTGACAAGGTCGTCGCCACCGGCATCGTCCCCGAAGTAATAGCAAAGGAAGCGGAAGCGCGCATAAACAAGATACTCGCAAGCTGATACATAGCAAACAGATATCCCCGGCGTCGGTATTATTCCAAAATCCGTACACCGCAAGACTCCTATGCCACATCGCTGCCGAGCGTCTGAACGCTGGAATCCCACAATCGAATAAACAAAAAAGGGCTTCCGAAGTCAGCACTTGACCTCGGAAGCCCTTGATTTTAAGCCTTTTTCGGCACTTTTGTGCCGGAGAGGGCTTTTTGTATCAAAATCAGCAGGAACATTGATCCGCCACGACAAGCGGCTGTGCATGATGTATCCGCGCTTGAAGCTGCTGGCGGATGATGGCGTTATTTTCATCAGCATTGATGATATCGAAGTAACATACCTTCGCCTGATTATGGATGAGATTTTCGGGAAGACAAACTTCATTGCTCAGTTGATCTGGAAAAGTCGGCAAAACAAAGATACAGCAACATCGGCATCAACAAGACCGACAGTATGCTGAGAACGCCCAACTGCCCGTTCGTGCTTTTCGTCGGCACAAAGAAACTGGTAAAGCGCCGGGAGTTTGAAGAGTACATCAGCCGTACAATGGCAATTTGAAGGTAAGTTCACTATTGAGAAAAGGAAGCCCTTGTGCTACAATTATAAAATGCATAGGGGCTTCTTCTCATAGTGAGAAAGGAGCTTCCGAATGGGTAAAAGTTTACGAGGCAAAGAATGCGGTAAGGGTATCTGCCAAAGAAAGGCCGGTTTATATTACGCACGGCTCGGCTGGTCATGCGCGATCTTGTCTTTATCAACTGGCGTACCGGGGAACCGGCAAAGAACAGTTCCTATGATACCCACTTATATAAGCTCTGCGATGAAGCAGGGATCAAACACTTTTGTATGCACGCCCTGCGACATACCTATGCTACAAGAGCAATCGAAAGCGGTATGCAGCCGAAGGTGCTTCAAAAGCTGCTGGGTCACGCGAGCATTAAAACAACGATGGATCGGTATGTTCATGTGACGAATGATTCCATGTCAAAAGCCGTGTTACAATTTGAAAAAGTGCAGCAAAACCAAAATGGTACAGTAATGGTACAGTAAGCGCCGTTCAAGTGCCGAAAACCCTTGAAAAATAAGGAGATAGAGAAAACTATGAAATTAGGTATCGTCGGGCTGCCGAATGTCGGCAAATCCACACTGTTTAATGCAATTACGAACGCCGGGGCGGAGAGCGCGAACTATCCGTTCTGCACGATCGAGCCGAACGTCGGCATGGTCACCGTGCCGGACGAGCGCCTTGACTTCCTCGCGTCGATATACGAGCCGAAGAAATACACTCCGGCGGTCATAGAGTTTGTGGATATAGCCGGTCTTGTCAAGGGCGCGTCCAAGGGCGAGGGACTGGGCAACAAGTTTCTGTCCAACATCCGCAACACAGACGCTATCGTTCACGTTGTCAGATGCCTCGATGATGAAAATGTCATCCACGTCGAGGGCGGAACGGATCCTGCCCGTGACGTTGATATCATTGACCTTGAGCTCATCATGGCGGACATGGAAATGGTCGAGCGCAGAATCGAGAAGGCAAACAAAAATGCCAAGGGCGACAAGAAATATCTGCACGAGGCCGAGGTGTTCAAGGGACTTCTTGAGCACCTGAACGAGGGCAAGAGCGTGCGCAGCTATGAGTGCGAGCCGGACGATATGGAGCTTATCGCAACGAGCGACCTTCTTACGATAAAGCCGGTCATCTATGCCGCTAACATGGATGAGGACGGCATCGCCGATTATGAAAACAACGCTTATTACAAGCAGCTCTGCGATATAGCAGCCAAAGAGGGCGCGGAGGTCCTGCCTATCTGCGCGAAGCTCGAAGCTGAGATCGCGGCCCTTGAGCCGGATGAGCGCGAAATGTTCCTTGAAGAGCTGGGCATGAGCCAGTCGGGACTTGATCGCATGATAAAGACCTCGTATTCGCTGCTTGGCCTGATATCCTTCCTCACCTGCGGCAGCGATGAGTGCAGAGCATGGACGATACGCCGCGGAACAAAGGCGCCCCAGGCCGCCGGCAAGATACACACCGATTTCGAACGCGGATTTATCCGCGCCGAGATAGTAGCATTTGACGATCTCAAAGCCTGCGGAAGCATGGCGGCAGCCAAGGAAAAAGGCCTTGTTCGCTCCGAGGGCAAGGATTATGTTATGAACGACGGCGATGTTACGCTGTTCAGATTCAACGTGTGATGGAAGATGTAATGTTTGTTCTCGAACTCATCGGTGCGGCGGCGTTTGCAGTGTCGGGAGCAATGGTCGCGATCGAAAAAAAGGCCGATATATTCGGAGTTTTGTTCCTCGCGGTGACAACGGCGCTCGGCGGCGGCGTTATCCGTGACGTGCTCATAGGAAGAATACCGCCGGTGATGTTTGTTAGCTACTGGTATCTGCTCATATCCGTCGTCGCGGCGCTTGCGGTGTTTATAGACGCTTATCTGCGCAGCGAAAAATACAAGCTGCATTTGGACAAGCTTGACGCAGTGAACAATGTCTTTGACGCGATAGGCCTTGCTGTTTTCACCGTATCCGGCATGAACGCCGCAATGCCGGTGAGCGATAATGTTATCCTCGTTTTGTTTGTAGGCATGTGCACCGGCGTCGGCGGCGGCATGCTGCGCGACGTTATGACGAACACCATGCCCAAGGTGCTCCGAAAGCGCGTGTATGCGGTCGCGTCGCTTATCGGCGGCGGACTTTACTATGTGATGCATGTGCTCGACATAAATCAGCTTTTGTCAGTCGGCTGCGGAATGCTCGTGATTTTTGCGCTGCGCCTGTTTGCGACGATCTATAAGTGGAATCTGCCGTCTGTCAAGTTGGATTAAGAAAGTGTAAAATTTCGTGTGTAATATTGACGCGGCGGCATCACTGTGGTATTTTATAACTCAATAAAAGGGAGTAGCGTGCGCCAATAGGCGTTCGGCACGTCGTCATCTCAACCGTCAGGTTCGGTGTGCCGAGTACGATACAGTATTTGCAAGACTTTTACGGCAAGAATAATTGCCGTAAAAGTCTTTTTTTATTTTTTATATAGAAAGGACTTGAGAACTTAAACATGGAATCGGACTCAATATTGCCTCAACTATTGCTTCAGCTTGTGCTGATAGCGGTCAACGCACTGTTTGCCGCAACCGAGATAGCCGTTATTTCGCTCAACGAGACGAAGGTGCGGCGCATGTCCGAGGGCGGAGACAGAAAAGCGGCTAAAATGCTTAGAATGGTGACTGAACCTACGGGGTTCCTGTCAACTATTCAGATATGCATAACGCTTGCAGGCTTCCTTGGCTCAGCGTTTGCGGCTGATAACTTTTCCGATAAGCTCGTAAACTGGCTTATAAATGATTGCGAAGTATCCGGAGTGTCACCCTCGGCACTTGATACGATATCGGTCATCATAATAACCCTTGTTTTGTCTTACTTTACGCTGGTGCTCGGCGAGCTTGTTCCAAAACGTATCGCAATGAAACGCTCGGAGAGTATTGCGCGCACTGTGAGTGGGCTGATGATAGGAATGACAACGGTGCTCCGCCCGATAATCTGGCTGCTGACCGTTTCAACTAACGGTGTGCTGCGCCTGTGCGGCATAGACCCCGAGGATAATGCCGAGGAAGTGTCGGAGGAAGAGATAATAATGATGCTTGATGAGGGAGAGGAAGCCGGCAGCATAGAAAGCGGCGAAAAAGAGCTTATAAAAAACGTTTTTTCGCTCAACGATACCACTGCCGAGGATGTTATGGTGCATCGCTCGCAAGTAGCTTTCCTAAAACGCGACGATGCTCGAACAACACTGCTCAATGAAATAGCCGAAAGCGGCTATTCTCGCTTTCCCGTGTACGGCGAAAATATCGACGACATTGTAGGAATACTCTACGCAAAGACGTATCTTACCGCCCAAAGCAGGGGCGAACGGTGCGAAATGAAGGATTTCCTGATGCCGCCGCGCTTTGTCCACGCGAGCACACACATAAACCGCATTCTTCTCGATATGCAGCGCGAGCATGCGCATATGGCAGTGGTTGTTGATGATTACGGCGGAGTGATCGGAATAATCACGCTTGAGGATATTCTCGAGGAGCTTGTGGGAGAGATATGGGACGAGAGCGATGAAGTGATAGAGAACATAAGGGAACGCTCCGACGGCAGCTACGATATAAACGGAAGCACACGGCTTTCGGATATGTGTGAAAGTATCGGGTGCAGCATCGACAGCGAGGCCGACACGGTCGGCGGTTGGGTAACGGAAATGCTCGGCGGCATACCGGAAAGTGGCGAAAGCTTTGAGTGCGGCGGCATGCATGTAACGGTCGAATCTACGGATAAAAGACGTGTGCTCAAGGTAAATGTTAACGTAAACATACTCAGGGAGGATGCATAAGTGAAATATTATTGCGAAGAAAAAGATCTCGTGATACGGCAGCTTGACAGCGGCGAAAACGGCCTGAGTCAGGCCGAGGCGGAGCGACGCCTTGCCGAAAACGGCAAAAATAAGCTTGCTGCGGCAAAAAAAGACTCGATACTCAAACAGCTTTTGAAGCAGTTGGCAGACCCGATGATAATCATTCTTCTGGCTGCGGCCGCGATAAGCGGAGTGCTTGCAGTGACGCAGGGCGAGAGCTTCACGGATGTTATCATCATCCTGTTTGTCGTCGTCGTTAACGCCGTTCTGGGCGTTTATCAGGAAAACAAGGCGGAAAAGGCCATTGAAGCTCTTCAGGAAATGTCGGCGGCAACGTCAAAGGTGCTGCGCGACGGAAAGATAGTCACGATCCACAGCGAGGAGCTTGTGGTCGGCGACGTTGTGCTGCTTGAAGCCGGCGACGCCGTTCCGGCCGACGGCAGAATAATCGAAAACGCAAGCCTCAAGATAGAAGAGGCGGCGCTCACGGGCGAGTCGGTGCCGGTGAGCAAGTTTATCGACATCATAAACCTCGTAGACGGCGAGGGCGACGTTCCGCTCGGCGACCGCCGCAATATGGCGTACATGGGCTCTACCGTTGTTTACGGCCGCGGCGCGATGATAGTCTGCGCAACCGGTATGGAGACCGAGATGGGCAAGATAGCCGACGCTCTTGCGCAGGCTTCCGACGGGCAGACGCCCTTGCAGATAAAGCTCACGCAGCTGAGCAAAATACTCACATGGCTCGTTCTCGGCATATGCGTCGTCATATTTGCCGTGCAGCTTCTGCGCGCCGGTGGAATGAGCTTTGAGGTCGTTCTCAACTCCTTCATGATAGCGGTATCGCTCGCGGTCGCTGCCATACCCGAGGGGCTTGCTGCGGTCGTTACGGTGGTTTTGTCCATCGGCGTTACCAACATGTCAAAGCGCAATGCGATAATCCGCCGCCTGACGGCGGTCGAAACTCTCGGCTGCGCGCAGGTCATTTGCTCGGATAAAACCGGCACGCTGACGCAGAACAGGATGACCGTTGTCGATTTCTTTGGCGAAAACGAGCAGGAGCTTGCCAAGGCAATGGCGCTGTGCTGTGATGCCGAGATCGACGATGAGGGTAACGTGACCGGCGAGCCTACGGAGGCTGCGCTGGTTGCATGGGCAAACACTCTGGGACTTAATAAAACCGCGCTTAAAGCATCATTGCCACGCTGCGGCGAAGCGCCGTTTGACTCCGGCAGAAAAATGATGAGCACCCTGCACCTTGCCCCGAACGGCGTTGTTCAGTACACAAAGGGCGCGCCCGATGTTATCATCGGAAAATGCACGCACTATCTCAAAAACGGCGAAGCTGTTCCCATGACCGAGGACTACCGCAGCGAGATACTCCGCAGCAACAAGGCAATGGCTGATAAGGCTCTGCGAGTTTTGGCCTGCGCTCTGCGCATATGGAGCGCGCAGCCTGATGACTGCGAGCCGGAGACACTTGAGCAGCAGCTCTGCTTTGTGGGCCTTACGGGCATGATCGACCCCGTGCGCCCGGAGGTTAAGGATGCTATCGACGAGTGCAAGGCCGCCGGCATCCGCGCGATTATGATAACCGGCGACCATGTTGACACGGCAGTTGCCATAGCAAAGGAGCTTGGCATCCTGCGCGAGGGCGACAGAGCCGTAACGGGCGCGCAGCTTTCGCAGATGAACGACGAGGAGTTCGAGCGCGAATTTCAGAATATAAGCGTCTATGCGCGTGTTCAGCCCGAGCATAAAACGCGCATCGTTTCGGCGTGGCGCAAGGCAGGCTACGTCACCGCCATGACCGGCGACGGCGTAAACGACGCGCCGTCTATAAAAAGCGCCGATATCGGCGTCGGCATGGGCATAACCGGCACCGACGTCACAAAAAACGTTGCCGATATGGTGCTTGCTGACGATAATTTTGCCACAATCGTCGGAGCCGTTGAGGAAGGCCGTAGAATATACGATAACATCCGCAAGGCGATCCAGTTCCTGCTCGGCTCGAACATGAGCGAGGTCATAAGCATTTTCGTCGCTACCATACTGGGCTTTACGATATTAAAGCCGGTGCATCTTCTGTGGATAAACCTCGTCACCGACTGCTTCCCGGCGCTGGCGCTCGGCATGGAAAAGGCCGAGGGCAACATCATGCGCCGCCGTCCGCGTCCGGCGAAGGACGGAATATTCGCAGGCGGCATGGGCTTTGACATCGCGTATCAGGGTGTGCTCATCTCGGCGCTCGTTCTGGCGGCGTATTTCGTCGGCCATTATATCGAAACCGGAGTCTGGACGATAACCGACAGCGCCGACGGAACGACGATGGCATTCCTTACAATGTCAATGGCCGAGATATGCCACAGCTTCAATATGCGCTCGCTGCGCGGCTGCATCTTCACCATGGGCACTAAGAACAAGGCTCTCACCTGGGCGGCTTTGGGCAGCATTGCCGCAACCACGCTTGTGTGCGAGGTGCCGTTCCTGGCCGAGGCGTTTGGATTCACGCCGGTATCGTTTGTCGAATACGTCATTGCAATGGGCATAGGCATGCTTGGCATGGTCATCGTTGAGATCGTTAAGACCTTCCAGCGCCGCGCAATGCGAAAAAGAGGCGAAATTCTTTAAGCTTGCAGGTTGACAGCGCTCAAAGACGGTGATAAAATCAAACAATCAGCGATGACGGAGAACGATGACGCGCTGTCTGCCCAGAGAGAAAGGCCGCCGGCTGCAAGCCTTTTCGGACAAAACGTCGGAGACCGCTCCCGAGCCGAAGCAAGGAAATGTGCTTCCGCGCCGCGCCCGTTAAGCGCATGATGAGTTCTATCAAGGTGGGACCGCGTAAAAAATATTACGCCCTTGACGCAATGCGTCAGGGGCGTTTTGATTTTGATAAAGGAGTATAAATCATGGAAGAAAATAAGTACACTTTTGAAAATCCCGAATTCAAAAACACCTATCGCCATACAACAAGCCATATCCTCGCCCAGGCGGTAAAGCGCCTGTATCCCGAGGTCAAGCTGGCCATCGGCCCTGCTATCGAAAACGGCTTTTACTATGACTTTGACGCTCCCTTTGCCATAACTCCCGACATCCTCGAGAAGATCGAGGCCGAGATGCGCAAGATCTGCAAGGAGAAGATAAAGCTTGAAAGATTCGAGCTTCCGCGCGAGGAAGCAATAAAATTCATGGAAGAGCGCGAAGAGCCGTACAAGGTCGAGCTTATAAACGACCTGCCCGAGGACGCGGTCATTTCCTTCTATAAGCAGGGCGACTTCACCGATCTGTGCGCAGGTCCGCACCTGGATTCGACCGGCAGAGTCAAGGGCAACGCAATAAAGCTCACCTCCTGCACCGGTGCTTACTGGCGCGGCGATTCCAACCGCAAGATGCTCCAGCGCGTTTACGGTACCTGCTTCATGAAAAAGGACGAGCTTGACGCATATCTTGCCCGCATAGAGGAAGCCAAAAAGCGCGACCACCGCAAGCTCGGCAAGGAGCTTGGCCTGTTCATGCTCACCGAGGAAGGCCCCGGCTTCCCGTTCTTCCTGCCCAAGGGCATGGTCCTTAAAAACACGCTTATCGACTACTGGCGCGAGGTTCACAAGAAGTACGGCTATGTTGAGGTCTCGACCCCGATGATCCTCAATCGCCAGCTTTGGGAGACTTCCGGCCACTGGTTCCACTATAAAGAGAATATGTACACCACCGTCATCGACGGCGAGGACTATGCGATAAAGCCCATGAACTGCCCCGGCGGCATGCTCGTTTACAAATCCGAGCCGCACTCCTACCGTGATCTGCCCCTGCGCGTGGGTGAGCTTGGCCTTGTCCACCGCCATGAGCTGTCCGGCGCTCTGCACGGCCTGTTCCGCGTAAGATGCTTTACTCAGGACGATGCGCACATCTTCATGACCTGGGATCAGATGAAGGACGAGATAAAGAACGTCGTCAAGCTCTTTGACGAGGTGTATTCGCTCTTCGGCCTGCCCTACGAGATCGAGCTGAGCACCATGCCTGACGATCACATGGGCGACGAGAAGGACTGGGAGTTTGCGCAGAACACCCTCAAGGAAGCCATCACCGAAATGGGCAAGACCTATGTCGTCAACGAAGGCGACGGTGCGTTCTACGGCCCGAAGCTCGACTTCCATCTTGAGGACAGCCTGGGAAGAACGTGGCAGTGCGGCACCATTCAACTGGATATGCAGCTGCCCGAGAGATTCGAGCTTGAGTATGTCGGAGCCGACGGCGAGAAGCATCGTCCCGTCATGATCCACCGCGTTGTGTTCGGCTCGATCGAGCGTTTCATCGGCGTTATCACCGAGCATTTTGCCGGCGCGTTCCCGACATGGCTGGCTCCCGTCCAGGTAAAGGTCATGCCGATAACCGATCGCGTTGACGATTATGCAAAGCAGATCGCAAAGCGCCTTGACGAGCACGGCTTCCGCGTTGAGACCGACCTGCGCAACGAAAAGATCGGCTACAAGATCCGCGAGGCTCAGACTCAGAAGATCCCCTACATGATAATCGTCGGCGATAAGGAAGCCGAAAACGGCACTGTCTCCGTGCGCACACGCGCCGGCGGCGACGAGGGCAGCATGCAGGTAGAAGACTTCATCGCAAAGCTCGGCGAAGAAGTGGCCACCAGAGCAAAATAATTATTTCAGCCTGCCGATACCCGGCAGGCTGTTTGAAAATAAGGAGAAGCTATGAAACTACTTTTCAAGCAGCGCTTTTTCTCATGGTTTGACAGCTATGATATTTACGATGAGCGCGGAAACACCGTTTTCACCGTGGAGGGCAAGCTCGGCTGGGGGCATGTGCTGCATGTTTTGGACGCAGGCGGCCGCCATGTAGGCACGGTGCGCGAAAAGGTGCTGACCCTGTTCGAGCCGAAGTTCGAGATATTCACCGGTGCAGATGAATACATCGGCTGTATAACAAAGCGATTTACATTCTTTAAGCCAAAGTTCGATATTGACTTCAACGGTTGGCAGGTCGAGGGCGATTTCTGGGGCTGGGACTATTCGGTCGTGTCGCCAACGGGCGAAACGGTCGCCGTTATAACAAAGGAGCTTTTCAACTGGACCGATACCTATTCCATCGACGTTGCGCGCCCCGAGAATGCCCTGTGTGCGCTCATGCTCGTGCTCGCTATCGACGCCGAAAAATGCAGCAGCAATACCGGATAGAGCAGCGCGAAAACAAAACCGAAGCGAAAGGGGCTTACAAATATGTATAATCCGCAGCTTGAAACGTTTATCCGCGTCGCAGACGCAGGCAGCTTTAACCGTGCTGCCGAGGAGAGCTTCATTACGCCGACGGCGGTTATTAAGCTGACGAGAGTCGAACGCATACCGGTTTTGACGGGCAGATTTTAGCCCATGCTGCGTTAAAGCTCTTGACAATACGA
>ERZ824473.2477-NODE-2477-length-21445-cov-23.813184_pt1 | contig 21445 bp, 19 predicted proteins | sample MGYA00519874_ERZ824473 | MGnify/ENA primary metagenome ERZ824473 (study PRJEB31778, sample SAMEA3449151) | human gut metagenome | biome: human gut; feature: human-associated habitat; material: faeces | place: United Kingdom | collected 2010/2012 ... | reverse complement strand
TTGCACAAGTTTTTAAAGAGATTTTTATGTATTTTTAGGTATTTTTTTTTGTACGTCACAAAAATAACAATGTTTTTAAATCCTTAGTAAAATACTCAAGATTTTGAATTTGTTGTATTTGTGCTATTTGTACTATTTTTATCTTTTGTACTTGTACTCTTCGCCTTCTTATGTTCATCAAATGTTTTTGTGAAAACATGGGTTCCTTTTTTGCTTCCATCTGTGCGATAATACAGATATTTATGTTTCTTAGGATTCATTGCCGCCTTGATCGCTGTATCTGACGGATTACAGATTGGTCCAGCAGGTAATCCTTTGATCACATAAGTATTATAAACCGTTTTCACTTTCAAATCTTTATAATATACCTTCTTCGCATTATATAACCCATTTGTTGTTGTATATAATACGGTTGGATCGATCTGAAGTTGCATTTTCTTTGCAAGACGATTCTCGATCACTCCTGCGATCACCGGACGTTCAGATTCTACTTTCGCCTCGCGCTCGATCATGGAAGCGATCGTCATGATCTCTGCCATAGAATGTTTTCCCTTATAATCCTTGGCAAGTACAGAATATTTCTTTTCAAAATTATCAAGCATCTTCTGAATCAGATCTTTTGGCTTTGAACTTTTATAAATCTTATAAGTATCTGGATAAAGGTATCCTTCTAATTGATATTTTACTCCCTTCTTGGATGGGATGTCTTTGATAAATTTGTTGCTGTACTGGCTTGTATCTTTTACCGCTGCAATAAATTCATCTGCTTTAAATACTCCCTGATCTTCCAGTCGTTTTGCCATCATATCAATGGAATATCCCTCTGGTATCATAACCGTTACGATCTTTCTTGCTTCTGCAAGCCGTCTCGCTTTTTCCTGCTGTGCCTTTCGATATGCCATATATTTTCTTCCACCAAAAAACACACCCATGATCACACCCAGCACAATGATGATTCCTATGATCCAAGGTTTTCTAGAACGATTTCTTCTTCCATATCCACGGCGCCCCCTTCTGTGTCGTTTGGAATGATCATCAAAATCTAAATATAAATCCATAATTTCCTCCCAAATGTAAATCTTATGTATTTTGTATGTTATTATACTCGTATTTTGCAGAAAAAAAAGGTTTTTTATTAAATTATGTTCATAATCTTAACTTTTTTGTAACTTTTGTGATGATTTTGCATTTCATTGCACTAAAATATCTTCAATCTCTCACCTCGTCTATCTGTACTTTTCTTATGTTATCCATTATAATCAAACCATAGTCAGATATGATCTGATCTAAGTATTAAATAATATAGAAAGGAATTTTGTATTATGGCAAATCCAATTGTAACGATCACTATGGAAAATGGTGATGTAATGAAAGCAGAATTATATCCGGACGTTGCTCCGATCACTGTTGAAAATTTCGTAAATCTTGTAAAAGATGGTTTCTATGATGGTTTAACTTTCCATCGTGTCATCAACGGATTTATGATCCAGGGTGGATGCCCATTAGGAACAGGTACAGGTGGTCCTGGACATACTATTAAAGGAGAATTCAGCCAGAATGGTGTGATCAATAATTTAAAACACACACCAGGTGTTCTTTCCATGGCACGTTCCATGATGCCTGACTCTGCCGGATCACAGTTCTTTATCATGCACAAAGCTGCTCCACATTTAGATGGACAGTACGCAGCATTCGGTAAGATCATCGAAGGAATGGATGTTGTAAATAAGATCGCTGAAGTTGCAACAGATTATTCCGATAAACCATTAGAACCACAAGTTATGAAGACTGTAACTGTAGAAGAATAGTCAACTATATCCTTACAGCACAGAGCCGGACCATCAATCTTCATTTGTATCCGGCTCTTAATTTTTATAAATATTTAGATGGGGAATGATAATATGAGTGAAAACAACAAAGTAATCTTTCTGGATGTTGATGCGACTTTGTACAGCAAAGAACAGCGTCTGGTTCCAGAATCTGCAATCACAGCAATCCATGCTGCACAAAAAAATGGTCATAAAGTACTGATCAACACCGGACGGCCTCTTGTTTATTTTGAAAAAGAAATCCTTGATATTGGATGCGATGGTTATCTTTGTTCTAACGGAGTTCACATCCTTCTCGATGGTGAAACGATCTATCACAAGATAATCCCTAATACAGTGGTTGAACAGATTAAACGGATTTGTGAAGAAAACAATATCTACGGAACATTTGAAGGGGAAAAATGTTCTTATTTCCGTGATCATAATGTTGACTTTCATCCACATTATGGATTTATGATCACTGCTTTTGAACTTGCCCCTTATATGGCACATGAATTTACATGGGATCATGTTGAAGATCCTGACAAAGCCATTGTATTTACAGGACCTGGAAGTAACGCTTCTGGTTTTGTAGCTGCTCTTGACAGCATTTCTGATACAATGGATTATATTCGAATTGACGATACCCAGTATGAGATCCTGTTAAAAGATCATGATAAGGGAACTGGTCTTAAATATGTAGCTGATCATCTCGATATCTCTACAGATGACTGCTATGCATTTGGAGACAGTAATAACGATATCTCTATGTTCAAAGCCGCTGGTCATAGCATTGCTATGGGAAATGCCTGTGATGAATTAAAAGAGATTGCGGAATATGTTACGGATTCTGTAAATGATGACGGGCTTTATAATGCATTTGAACATTATCATTTGATTTAATTGGTTAAATTGTATATCTCCCTCTCAAATTTATATCTTTTATCTTTTTGTATACATTGATATATTGTATAATAAATGTATCAATTACTGGATAATCTGACTTTATTTGAGAGGGGAATTTTTTATGATCGCAAGTTTTTCTTACTACATGTTGAACATATTCTTCACGATCGGACCGCTGAATATGCTTTTCCGGGCGTTTCCAAGTGAGAAGCGGTCACTGCGAAGTGTTCATATCACATCGATTTTATACCTGTTTATTTTTTCATGGATGTTATTCGTCCCTCCATCCACCGCAAGTAAATACAGCATGCTGCTGATCTATCCGTTTACTGCGTTTAGTTTTTTCTTTTTTCTTGGTGGTACAAAATCTTTCAAGTTTATTTCATTCTGTCTGTTTTTTAATTCCATTTTACTGATTGAAGGCATCTCTGCCACTATTTTATCCCTGATTGGACTATTATTCCCAAAACTTCATATTATAAGTGTTTTCATCGGTCTTGACGGCAATCAGCTTTCTGTATCATTACTTTGTATTTTGGAGATTATCACTTATATGATCATTTTTTCATATATTGTTCATTTTATAAAGCATCATGCTTACTTAATGCAAATATCACTTCTGGTCGGTTTATTACTTCCGATATTACTGCCGATCATTCTTGATAATATTCTGATGATCATTCCAAACACATTACATTCCGTTTTCGTATATCTGATCCCATCACTGACATGCTCTTATGGCATCTGGCGTTTATTTAAACATGGGATAACACTCCTTGTACATTCTGAAGAAGAAAATATCCGCCAGCAGCATCATCTTGATATGGTTCAACAGGAAATCGAACATTTACATTCTCTTGATAATGAATACAAAAAACTTTATGTATGGAACCACGATATGGCAAATCATCTCCTGGCTCTTTCTTTATTGGCAGAGCAAGAGAAATATGATCAGGCACTTTCTTATATGAAACAAATGCAGGAGAAAGGAGACGAGCTATAATGAATCAAATGAAATCACATAAAATACAATCCGTCTTAACTTTTATTTATATATTTCTCATTCCTTTTACAGCTGTACTCTATCATTGTCTGCTCACAACCCCGGCATTCCAGAAACATTTTCCTATGGAAACTGTTCAGCCCTATTTGTCTTTTTTCTTTAATTTTTTTATGGTACTGTGTCTTCTTTCCTTTATCAGTATCATTATCACTACTTGTAATAATGTAAAAAAAGAAATCGACTTGAAAATGCTTGATTCAACACAGCAGACAATTTTAAAACAGGAGAAAGAAATTGAAACTTTAAGAACTAAGATTCTTGAAAAGCAATCCTATATCCATTCACATATCGACCTTGCGATCAATCTGTGTGAATCTGGAAATTATGATGATATGACAACTTTGATTTCTTCACTTTCCTCCCATGTGAAGAGAAATTATCCTGATACTTATTGCAAGAATGCTTTGTTGAACACTTTGCTTCAAGAGAAAAAAGCAATTGCCGATCAGTTAAATGTCAAATGTGAATTCCGGATTCTTCTTCCAGATCATTTTAATCAGACTTTTTCCGATTTCACAATCACCAGCATTTTTTCAAATCTGCTTGATAATGCTTTGGAAAGCTGCAAAAACTGCCATAAGCTTTATCCACAAAATGATTTTCTTTTTATCGAATTGTCAACAGATTTTAAGGCAAATATGTTTATGATCCGTATGAAAAACTCTAAAGACCCTAAAAATATTTTCTTAAATAAAACAACCAAAGAAGATTCTTCATCTTTGCATGGGCATGGCCTTTCTATCATAGAAAGTATTGCCAGAGACTATGATGGAACTTGCCAGTGGAGTGATGATGGAGACTGTTTCGTGTCATTAATCATGTTGAAACATACATAAAAAATGATTTATATGTAATATTCGTTTTCTTCATAATTTTCTATTCGTTGTATAATAATATTATCTGCGAAAACATATATAATCGTTGAAAGGAGGGGATGTGTTCTATGATTTCAGGTCTGTTTTATTACATGGTAACCATATTTAATATTATTTTTCCATTTCATATATTATTAGAACGATTTTCACATAGAACTTTCTCTCCTTCATTTTATCGGAGATTATGGATTTCTTATGCTGTCTTACTGTCGTGGATGATCTTTGTTCCGACATCAACATCCGCTACACTTACAGCATTTTTTATTTACCCGTTATGGATCTTTCATATCTTTTTCTTTTTTACAGAAAATCGATCCTTTCAGGTATTCTTGTTTTTTATTTTTTGCATCAGTATGATTTTTATTGAAGCGGTCGCTGTTGGTATCTTGATGGTTGTTAATTTTATATTTCCACAGCTTCATCTTGCTGTTTTGTATGTAGCACTAAGCGGAAATACGATTTCCATTGTTTTATGTTCTATTTCGCAGATGATCTTGGACATTTTATTATTACCTCGAATTTTTAATATGGTTAAGCGTAATCAGCACCTGATCAATATAAAGTTATTCTTCTTTCTTGGGCTTCCTGTCCTCTTTATGGTTATGGCAGGAAATATTTTTATGTCCATGCCCGAACCTTCATTTTCGTATGGATGGTTTATTATTACTTCTGTGATCATTTCCATCATCTCATGGAATTTATTTAATCATGGACTAACTCTGCTGAAAGAACTGGAAGAAAAACATTTGAAAGAAGAGCACCAGCGTCTGACCTTAGAAAAAGAAATCCATCATTTACATACACTTGATGACGAATATCAGAAACTTTATCGTTGGAACCACGATACCTCAAATCATCTTCTTTCCCTTTCCCTGCTTGTGGAACAGGGTGAATATGAGAAGGCATTGTCCTATATTCAAGAACTGAAAGACTCTGAAGGGAAGCATTATGAAACATCTGAATCTATATAAAATTGAAAAATATATTATTCTTATTTGTATTTTTTCGATTCCACTGCATGGAATCCTGACAAATTATATGCGCCACAGACCAGCTCTGTGGAAACACTTTTTTCATGAATATTATCATATTTTTTTCTATGATTATATGTCACTTGCAATGATCATAGCATTTGGTTCTTTTATCGGGCTTGTATTCCATGTTTGCAAAAATGCCCGTAAAACTGCTGATTTTAAAAATGCAAAGATCACACATCAGGCAATGCTGAAACAACAGGATGAATTGGAAAATCTAAAAGATATGATCATGGAAAAACAGGCATATATTGATCAATATTTAGATTGTGCCATGGAGCTTGGAAATAATAAACAATATGAAGAAATGACTGTATTGATTTCTTCTCTTACTTCTCATGTGAAAAGAAATTATCCTGATTCTTTTTGTAAAAATGCTTTATTAAATACATTACTTCAGGAAAAGAAGGTCATTGCTGATCAATCGAAAATCCAATGCCGGTTTCGTATTATCCTGCCAGAACATTTTGATTCATATTTTTCGGATTTTACGATCACAAGCCTTTTTTCAAACCTATTAGATAATGCGATTGAGGCCTGCCGCCTGTGTGATCCTTCACAAACAGATCTATTTATCTCGCTGACAACAGATTTCCGGGCCAATATGTTTATTGTATATATGCAAAACAGTAAAAATCCCAATGAGATTTTTACACACCACACAACAAAGAAAGAATCCCATGTCCTGCATGGCCATGGATTGACTATTATAGAAGATATCGTTTCGCAGTACCACGGAACTTGCAAATGGCTGGATCAAAAGAATTCATTTTCTTCTGAGCTTCTGTTCCAGCTGCCAAACGATTGAATACAAAGGAGATTCACAAATGATTCATATTGCAATCTGCGAAGATGATCCAATCTATCTGCGCGAACTTGAAAAAACAATTAAAGAAACGAAAGAGCTGTCTGCCGAAATTCATCCTTGTTCTTCCCCAGAAGAACGATCTAAATTATATGGAAAGAATTCTGTTCCTTATGACATCGTCTTAATGGATATCGAACTTCCTGAAAAATCTGGGATTATCTTATCTAAGGAGATCTTACAATCTCACGCTGCGACACAGATTATCTTTATCACACAATACCGAGAATACTGCAGTGATGTGTATGAAACGGAACATGTGTATTTTATTCATAAGTCTGATGTTAAACAATATCTGCCTCGTGCGATTGAAAAAGCAATCTTCAATCTTAAACAACGTAAGAATAACTACCTGACGATCTCATGGAACCGCAGAGAGCATAATATTCTGCTTGATGATATTATTTACATGGAACGTAATCTACGCACAACGACAATTTATTGTACTTCTTCTACTTACCATACTTCTGAAAAGCTTGCCAAACTACTTGAACGTCTGGATCAGAATTTTGTCTGCTGCCATAGAAGTTATCTGATCAACCTGAATCAGATCACGGACTTTGAGAATAGTCTTGTGACTTTGGCTGGACAGTATAAGATTCCTGTCAGTCAGAAGAGGGCGGTTGAGGTTAAGAAGCAGTTTTTGGCTATGTTTGTAAAGTAGAGGGGATTATACCTCTACTTTACATTGATGATGTTTTATCATAGGATATTCTATAAACATATTTAATTTTGATCCATTGGAATATTTCGCGATTGGAAAAAATCCTGTCATAAAGCACTCATGAAAAATATAATCCCATATTTTCAATACTCAATTCAAAAAACAGAGATACTACAAATAATCTGTAATATCTCTGCCTTTACCTCATATTGTTTTACTTCATAATTTTCTTAACAATATTCCTATTTAACTGTAACTACACAAACAACTTTCTTCTTACCTACTGTAACCGTAATCTTAGCTTTTCCCTTCTTCACTGCTGTGATTTTTCCTTTGGAATCAACCTTCACGATTTTCTTATTTGATGTTGTATATTTCGCTTTGGCTGTACAATTGCTTGGTTTAATCACTGGTTTTAACTTATATGTTTTTTTCTTCTTTAATGTCAGTTTCTTTGGTACTTTTCCAATAGATTTACAATCGACTGTTTTCTTGCTCACTGTTACTGTAACTGTTTTCTTTAGACCTGAAGCAAGTGTAATTGTAATCTTTGCGGTTCCTGTTTTAGTTCCAGCTTTAATCGTACAGGTTCCGTTGCTCTTTCCTGTAATTGTGACTATCTTTTTGTTGCTGGATGTCCATGATTTTACATAGTCTCCTTTTACTAATCCGCTAACTTTTAATTTTGTTGTAACTTCACTTTTATTTAATGAAATACTATTTACATTTGGCTTAATCGCAGGTGTTAACTTTGCAATTTGTACTGTCTTCTTACTTCCACAAACTGAACAAGTATATGTCTTTGTTCCTTTTGCAAAGCATGTTGGCTCTTTGGTAATCTTTCCTTTATCCCATTTATGTTCATGTGTATCGTTCGTATTAATATATTGATACTTCATTTTATTTTCCTTTGCATACTTTTCTGCATAAGATCCACGAATACAATATATTACTACTTCACTATTACAGTCTTTAAATGTACTCTCCCTATAATCCCTGTCTATTTTCTCAATTTCTATGCTAGTTACACTTGCTGGAATAATAACACTCTGTAAATTTTTACACTTTGCAAATATTTTATGTTTTAATGCTCTTACTCCTGAATTAATAGTTACCTTTTTTAGATTACTACAATCCACAAACGCCTCATTTCCTATTGTTCCATTTTTTATGTTAATATTAATTTCTTTTATTTGATCAGATATTGTATACCACGGTGCTTGATCATATTTATCTGCATTACAATCAATGCCATAAAAATAATAATTATACATATCACCACTTCCATTTATTAACAATTTTCCATCTGAAGTTAACTCCCAAGTTAAATTATCACCACATTTTCCATGTATCTTATTATTCGAATACATAATCATTTGTGACCAACTTTTTGTTTCATACCCGGATGCATTATCTGGTATTAATAATTTAGCATAAACCCCACTAAATGAATTATCTTTAGTAGTCGGAGCATCCCCTCTCATAATAATCTTTTGAAGCCTTAAAGTTTGGAGAACGGAATGAAAAGAATATTCATCAATACTTTTTACACTCTCTGGAATTACGATTTCTTCTAGATGCCGGCAAAAGGCAAAAGCATAACTTCCAATACTCGTGACCGTATTGGGAATATAAACATGTTGCATACGATAACATTGATAAAATGCATCATTTCCAATCGAAGTTATTCCATCTTCAATTAACACATATTTAATTTGATCTGCTTTGTCTTTCCATGGAGTTGGTGTCAATGGCTTATAATAATTCTCAAAATCATACATCTTTCCTGTTCCACTAATTCTGAGTACTCCCTCTTTGTCTAACGTCCATTTTGCATTATCTCCGCAAGTCCCTGAATCAACTATTTTTATCGAATCTTCTTCCTTCTCTTCATCCAATCCTGTTTTAGGTAAAATGCTATTTCCACTTTTATCTGTCAGATCATAAATCGTATGACTAAAATCCTCTGTTTCTGGAACATAAGAATAGTATTTTCTCCCTTCTGTTAATGGTATTTCTTCATAAGACATTTCACGAAGTACATTCCCATTCTCATCAAATTCCTTAACGATATAATCCATTGTTCCAGAATCAGTTCCAGTTAATTCAAAATTATAATCATCTCCTGCTAAATATACTGTTTTTTTATCTCCCACTACTGACATATACAAACCTGAATAATTAGTATCAATTTTGTTATTTTTTATAATTCCACAAACATTTCCAGCATCATCATATACTTTTACATCAACAGGACAATTTATACTGATTTCTGTCCTTTTTTGTACTGATGTTACAGCCAATTTATATATTTTCTTTGTAGTATATTTTTCTGCCTTCACTGTGACAAATTTTAATGCTGATTTCATGTCACGTGCATCTACTATTTTAAATATATTTTTTGTGTATTTATTATTTAACAATTTTACCATCATCTGTGATGACAATGCTTCAGCTGTTGCATCTACACTTACACCAAATATTCCCAAATATTGCTTAGCTCCATTAAATATAGTATCTTTAGCAACATCTTGTAATTGTTCACAGAATGTGCATATATCTGCATATGCTGGTAATAGTACACTAGAATCTAATTCCTTACCATTCTTATCATATATCGTTGCTGATCCTGTCCCCGTAGCCATTGTAGGTAGTTTTTTATTTCCAAAATTAAAATTCAACAAATCAATATCAAATTGAATATATACTTTATTTTTATCTTTAGTCTCTGTTTCCAAAAATGTAGTTGCCTTTATTTCTCCAGGCGAAATAAAAACACTTGAATCCATTCCTAATCTCTTCAACCATTCATTGGCTATTTTATCTGTAACTTTATCACTTAAACTACTTTTATCCACATGTTTTGCTAAAATTAATTCCGAAATCCATGCATTTACAAACTCATTAATTTGTTTTGTCTGACTACTAGAAAAATAATCTCCTCGAAATTGAATCGCACTTTTTACACCATCTAGTTTTTTCGTTGCTTCACTTAATTGTTTTCCTGTCTGAGATGATTTTTTATTTTTCTTTGCTATCTTTTCCTGATAATCCAAGTTAGCAATATCAATTCCTGTTTCCTTGTGAATGTAAGATCCTGATTCATGAAAAACATCTATATCAAACTTAATTTGATATTTCTGCTTTTCTCCTAAATTTGCTTTATCTTTCAACTCAGTTTTTATATCACACCATTCTGTTTCCCCCACGCTGATTGAGCTATTTTTTCCATATTGTAATTCTGTTTTATAATCTTTCCAAAACCACCATCCTGTAGAGCCAAAATTAGCTAAATCATTTGTTTTTATATTTATTTCTTTAAGTTTTATTGCTAATAAATTTCGTTCTCTCCACGTTAACATATCTTCTAGCTCTGAAAATTTACTTTTTAATTTATTAGATACTTTTACATAAATTGTGAAATTTTTCTTATTAAATTTTCCATTTTGATAAGTTAATCCATCTGATTCATTATGTTCAACTGTTACTTTTATATCTAGCACTTCTGGTAATGCATACATTGCAACAATTTTATTATCTTCAAATTTGTATACAACATTTTTATTTTCAGACGATTGTAATGCTGTCATAAACCCTGGGCGCATAATCTCTGCATCATCATCCCATTGATATTTTTTTCCATTAATTATTGCATATACATCACCTTGTGTATCCGTCTGGAAACTGTATTGCCCTACTTTATATGAAATAACAGCATTATCATTTGCAAAAACATTTACCTTTGAATATCCAATAATACCAAAACATATACAAATTAATAACAAATAAAAATATTTTATTTTCTTCATCCTTTTTCCTCCCTATTTACTTCTTCACAGTCACATGATCTACTCCACAACCATCAAATAACCCGATTTTTTCATAATTTCCTATATGATCTGTATTCCATGATGAATTTACATAAATGTTTTTCAGCTCCCTGCATCCATAAAACATGCACTGAATGTTCGTAACTTTTTCTATATTAAAGTTAGATAAATCCAATTCTTGTAAGCTTTTGCACTCTGAAAACATGCTTTGCATTTCCGTTACATTGCTTGTATTAAAACTTTGTAATTTTACATTTTTAAGAGAAATACAATACTGGAACATATAATACATACCTGTTACTTTATCTGTATTAAAACTTGTCATATCGATTTCTTTTAGATTTCTGCAGTCATTAAACATAAATGACATATCTGTTAAACTCTTTGTATTAACCCCTGTAAAATCTACACTTTTCAATGCTCTGCATCCTTCTAAAATTGCACACATATTTTTTACTTTACTAAGATTCAATCCTTTAAAAGAAATAGATTGCAGTGAAGAACAATCATCAAACATTGCTCCCATATCTGTAACATTACTTGTATCTAAATTAGACATATTTACTGTCTTTAATTTATATTGCTGTATAAACATATGTTTCATACTGCTTGGCAAAATAATATTTTTTTCAAATGTTATGTTCTCAATTGTAGATTTTTCGCCTTCCTGCACATCTTTTTTATAATATGAACTCATACAAAACAGAAGTTCCCCGACTCTTGTCTTATATTTTACTCCGCCGATCTCATAAGAATTGCGAACTGTTACATTTTTATCTGATCCAACATATTTCTTTAGTGTGATGATTTTATTACTTTTATCTAATGTATAATTCCATTTATCTGTCTCTGTTGTTATTTTTCTTTTGACTTGAACAGTACAAACTGCTTTCTTTCCTGTTCCATCTTTTGTTTTAACTGTGATTTTTGCTACTCCTTCTTTTTTGGCAGTTAACTTTCCAGACTGATTTACCTGCACAATATTTTTGTTAGAGCTTGCATATGTTACTGTTTTTACAGATGCATTACTTGGAGATATTGTCTTTTTTAAAGTTGTACTGTTACCTTCTGTCAGCATAATACTTGTACTTGATAATTTAATTGATGTTACTGGAACACCTACTATGATCTTACATTTTGCCTTTTTGTTTGTTCCTTTTACTTTTGCTGTAATGATTGCTGTACCATTTTTCTTAGCTGTAATTGTTCCTTTTTGGGTGACTGTGACTGTTTTCTTATTACTAGATGTCCAGATTATCTTCTTTTGTGTTGATTTCTTTGGATTGACCGTTGCTTTTAATTTTATTTTCTTACCTTTTTTTATTGTGTAAATTGTTTTGTTTAATGATACTGATTTTGCCTTAACTGTTTTGGCTGCTTGTACATGCTTTGGCTGGCTGATCATTTGATTTGACTGCATCATTGCAAATCCTGCAATACAGCTGATTAAAATTGCTGTGATTTTCTTTCTCATATCATTTATACCTCCCATTTTTTAGTCTTATCCATTTACTTAATTTTATTAAATGTTATATCCGTTCCACCATTCCAACACTTATTAGCTTCTTTTTCATAAGTCTTTTTTCTTCATATATATCCTCCAATCTTTCATTTTCCCGTTCACAAAATATTCACATTTATTATACCATTGATTTTATATTCCGAAAATTTATAATTCATGAAAACCTTAATCTACTTCATCCCCAAAAATCCACTACCACCAACTTTAATCTCTTTCGGTACCACAGAACACTTCGTTGTTCCATCTCCTAATTCCCCATATTTGTTATCTCCCCACACCCAAAGTGTTCCATCGTTTTTTAATACTGCTGCATGTGTCATGCTTGTGCTGACCTGTTTTGCATTATCTATCACCTGTTCTGGCATATTAGAATTCTTTAATGTTCCGTTTCCTAATCTTCCTGAAAAGTTATCTCCCCATGTCCATACACTTCCATCTGTTTTTAAAACTGTATAATATACAGCTGGTGTACTCATAAATTTGACATGATCTAATATTTTTTCAGCACCATTGATCCAGCTTCCCTCATCATCAAATTCATCTTCATAAATAGTTCCTCTTCGCCGATATAATTCTCCATTATTAAGTATTGCATATACTTCTTTGACATTTACGGATATATATTCCACATTTTCCTCTACTTTTTGTGCCTGCTCAAATCTTCCTGCATTTTCCTTGATTCCTATAGCATCCCAATAATCCAATCCTAATGCCCACATTTCTCCATTATCTTTTATATACACAACATCGTGATCATTTAATGCTACTTGTTTTACATTATCATCTATTTTTACCATATTTCCATTTGATTTTGGTCCAATTCCGACGTTATCCCAAATCCAAAGGCTGTCATCGTCTTTTAGAATTGCATTTACATATTGTCCCATCTTTACATTTTTTACATGATTTGTTATTTTTTTGGGTTTTTTCGCCCCTTCTGTTATTCCATCTCCAAGCGTTGAATATCCAAATCCCCAAACCCACAAACTTCCATCCTTCTTTATGGCACCTGTCAGTCCTACTCCAATGCTGACATCTTTTACATCAGACATTATCTTCTTCGGTTTCTTTACATCTTTTCCAGTACCATCTCCTAACTGGTATCTTCTGTTATATCCCCACATCCAGAGACTTCCATCTCCTTTTATGACCGCACTAACCGAATCCCCTACTTCTACTTTTACAATTCTATTTTTCTTTTCTATATAGTTCATACAACAAACACTTACGATTGCTGATACCAAAATGATCGCTGCTGCTATAATAATTGTTTTCCTTTTTTTCATGTTATCTCCCTCAATTTAAAATCATCTAAAATATTCTATTTCTTTTCACCCATCTCATCATTTTTAAATTGTTGATATGTTCTTACTTTATAACTTGAATTCGTAAATGAGCATCCGCGATACATGCAATCTACTATATAATTAATCTCTTTGTATGAATCTGTATAATCCGTATCTATAAACTTAATTTCCATAATATAGGTATCTTCTCCATCACTTGTAATCAGTGAATATTTTGCTTCCTTTTTTTCATCATCTTCATATCCCATAACGATCATACTTGCCTTGCCATCATATATTTTAGGATCTTTTCCACCTTTTGGATAATCATATCCCAGAGTCTTTATTGACTCTTTCTGATCAGAATATTTACTTTTTACACTCTTTACAGGATCTTCGCTATATTCCGCTTCTTCAACTGAAACCTCTACACTGATTTTTAACTCGTCCTCCTTTATATCTCTGTACTCAAGGGTATATTCATCATTCTCATCATCTGCGGAACTATCATTAAATATTGTTTTTGGATATATAAAACTAAATGCTCCATCTTTACTCGTTGCTTTTTCATAATTATTTGTTTTCGTGCAGGCAGACAAATTCATACTTGTGTTATCTGTATATGGCAATGTTTGTGTCTGTGTATTATATTGATTTGGATCAAACCCTTCCTCTGTTTTTGTCGTTTGTATTGTACTGTCCTCTGTCGCTGATTCTGTTGATTTTATTATGTTATTTTTAGCTGTTGTACTGTTTTGTTTTTCCTTTTTTTGTTGTTGGTATATAAATGCTGCACCTATTCCTACTGCCACACAAATTACAACAAATATTACATTCCTTAAAATTGGATTGCTTGCTGATTTTTTCGCTGGTTTTGATTTCTTCTCTACTGGTTTTAGTTTCTTCTCTGTTTTTTTCTGTTCCTTATGATCTTGCGCTATTATTTTCTGTGTCATATCACAGCCGCATTTTGCACAGAACCTAGCATCATCTTTATTTTTCGCCCCACATTTTTTGCAATACATATTTCCCCTCCTTTACAAATCTCCAATTTCATCAGCATATGTCAGACACCATTTATTTTTAACCTTCATCATTTGCATATCTATATTATTATATGATTTAATTTCGCTTGTACCCGCTTTTAAAGTCAAACTAATCGTTACTTGCTTTACATTATTTACAGGATCAATATTTTCTTCCTGTAATGTCTCATTTAACTTATCAATTTCCTCTTGCGTACAGTCTCTTACGCTTACAATTTCATAATCTAATGAAATATCATCTAAAGAATATCCCCCACCAGCTTCACTTAGAAGACCTTTCTTTAATTCTAATAAATACTGATTTCCTTCTTTTATGTATTCCGCTCTTCCTCCAGATGTTTTATTAATCAGATAATTCACGTGATCTTCTGACATTGTATCTATCATTTTTTCTGCATCCATATCATTAATTGCTTCCATAAAAAGATCAATTGTATTTTCGATGCTTCTTTCTTTTACCATCGTTCTAATAATTACACATGCTAGTACTACAACTATAATTCCAATTATTATCTTTTTGTTCTTGAGAGGTATCTTGATTTTTGTTTTTTTATTAGCTGTATTTATAGGTGTATTATTATTCACTATAGGTATTTGTCTTGCTCCACAATAACAGCAAAACTGACTGTCATCGCTGATTTGTTTTCCGCACTTTGTACAATACATAACGTGTCCACCTTCCTACTATTTTCTTTTTTTCGTACACAAAATGTTCACAATTAGTATATCATTTATTCCTCCTCCACATATTTAAGGTGCATGAAAACTGCTTTATATGTCATATAAACAAGTTATAACTACTCTACTCTTTTTTTACAAAACAAAAAGCAGCCATTCCTGACTGCTTTTTCATTTTCTTTATTTTTTTCACTAAAATCATTTTATCAGTATTGCTATTAATGCCAATATATATTATACTAATCACTAAAGTACTACCATGAAACGGTAGGCGGTTAGCCTCCTCTCCGGGAGTTATAGCCCGGTTTACATAGAAATCCAATCTAATTGGAAATATATACGCAGGAGGAATAGATGTATGTTAAGTGTAGATACCCTCATTGGCATAATCAGCCTTTGTATGATTTTTTATAGTCTTGGATATTCTCACGGTAAACGAGATTCTAAATTAAAAAAATAACCGCCCCTCATTGTCTTGGTAAAATGGAGCGATTATTCATCCAATATTATCAAGCTAACCGTCTATCGGTAGCATCTTTTCTATTATTAGAATAACATTTCTAATAATACCTGTCAAATTTTTTATACTATTATATATAAATTATAATTCCCCATCTTCTATCAAATCCATAAACAACTTAATAACCTGCTTCTTCCCAGTGTGGAAGTTCTAATCCTATCGCCATATCGATACTTCCATTTTCAAGTCCTCTGTGCTGGTCTGTTGTTGGCATTTTATTATAATTTAATTTCAATGCCGGCCAGCTTTCTCTTAATTCATCGATGATCTCAAAAAACATATATTCTGAGTAATATCCTGTTTGAAATACAATAGAAAGTGTTCCATCGCAAATCAGAATTTATGCTTCCACTGTTTTATGATCTCTGTCTTTCATCTTATCATACTGCGCAAACATTCCCGCTAATAATGTTCCAGAGATTGAATGCCATACGCAAGATACTGCACAAATGATCGCAGATTCTGGTGTTGATGCAAACTGTGCTGTTGTTGTTGCTAAGTTTGTTGCAAGTCCAGCATTCTGCATTCCAACTTCGATAGAGATTGTTCTTTTCTTTGCTGTATTCATTCCAGTTAATCGTCCTGCACAATATCCAAGGAAGTATCCTAAACTGTTGTGGAGTAATACTGCGACAAAGATTACAATTCCTGACTGGAAGAATTTTGATCCCTGTGATGAGATAACCCCTCCAACTACACATGCAAGTCCTAAAACTGCAACACCAGGCATGACTTTCTGAACTTCTTTGAATGTTTCATTTTTTCCTAATGCATGGTTTAATACAAAACCAATTGCTACTGGTACAATAACTGTTTCAATAATAGATACGAACATTGGCAGTCCGTTGATTGTGATTTTTGCTCCGCTTGCCAAGAATGATACCATAAGTGGTGTCATGACTGGTGAAAGTATTGTTGATACTGTTGTCATTCCTACAGAAAATGCAACGTCTCCACCACAAAGGTAAGACATAATGTTGGATGATACACCTCCTGGACAGCATCCTACAAGGATTAGTCCAAGTCCGATTCCATCTGGAAGATTTAATACTTTTGTAATTCCAAATGCTAAAAATGGCATGATCAGATATTGAGCGATTGCTCCGATACAGATGTCAAATGGTCTTTGTGCAAGGATTTTGAAATCTTCTGTTGTCAGTGTCAATCCCATGCTGAACATGATAATTCCGATAATAATAGACTGGCTTGTGAATTTATTTGCTACTGGATCTGTAAATAACTGAAAATTTACCCACCCCATTAATGATGGTAAGAAAAATGTAATGACTGCGATTGCGATTACGACGATTGATGTGTAATCTGATAAAAATTTGCTTAGTTTTTGTAGTTGTTTCATATGTATATTACCTCCTGATATTCCTCACCGCCTTTCGTTTATCCGTTATTTCTGAAATTTTTTTATCTCATAGAGGATTTCATCGAAATTTCCTATGAAATAAAAAAGCCCCTTCTCAGAAAAATCTGAAAAGGGACGAATATTCCGCGTTACCACCCAATTTCTGCAATAAAATTACAGCTCTTAACGTACTAACATACGCTTTCCTTTTAACAGAGGATTCCGGCGAGACTTACTGGTTAGAAATATCAATGTCAAGTAATGTTCAGTCCGCATCTTAGAGATGATATCTGTTCATGAAAATGTATCTGCTCACACCAACCGCAGACTCTCTGAAACACTTGATTCAAAAACAGCGTTGTTCTCTTCAACGAATTTCGGTGAAGTGTATTTATTTAAAATATATTATAGTCCTATCATTTTATTTGTCAAGTTTTAATTTCCGTCATCGAAACCACTACCGGATGTGTATGGAGAATGTTACTGACTGTAAACTGGGTTTTTCTCAGACAGAAGATATGAAGTTTAAATGTATCTTAAACATTTCGCCCAATCACAATTTATCCACAGATTTCTACAAATTTCTTAATTCTATCTACAGATACACTACGATACCTATCTCCGTCTTCGTCGGATACCTGGAAGGATACTCTTTCTCCCATTCCTGTCGCATCAACTCCCCAGCCTCTGCATGTGCTGTGTAACTGTTTGATTCCTGTTTTTTTCATGATCTTTTCGGCATTGTTTTCATTGACTCCACAGCCTGCAATGATCTCGATCTGATTTCCATATTTTTTTTGAAGATCTGCCAATAATGAAATTCCTTCTTCTGCTGTTGCTTCCTGTCCACTTGTTAACAGACGGTCAAAGCCTAGATCGATCAATGTTTCGATTGCTTCATATGGGTCTCTTGTGCAATCAAATGCTCTGTGAAACGTTGTCTTACGTCCTTCATTTTTTACATTTTCTAAAAATTCCTGACAGCGATTTTTATCAACTGTACGATCTTCATTTAAAAATCCAAAGGCAACTCCATCTGTTCCATAAGCCAATAACAATTTGAGATTTTCAAGCATCTGTTCATATTGATAGTTTGTATAGCAAAATCCGCCGGCTCTGGCTCTTACCATAGATACGACTTCGATATCACTGTATTGTTTGATCATGATCAGACTTCCTAAGGATGGTGTTAATCCTCCTAAACTTAATGCACTATTTAATTCTACTCTTTTTACTCCACATTCACTTGCCATCATGGCATCTTCGAAACTTCCACAACATACTTCTATCATTTTTGTTTCCTTCCTTTACTCACAAATATTTTATCTTTATAGCATAGATCATTAATAAATTTATTTAGAATATCTTATGATTCTGGCATATATTTTTTCCCTGTTTCCGTCTGAGCAAGTCCTGCCTGACTCGTTTCTTTTAACGAACATGGTAATAGATCACCGACTTCCGCCATTGCATCAATAACCTCATCTAATGGAACTTTGCTTTCAATTTCCGACATTGCCATATCCGAAGCTGTGATCGCATTGACGGATCCAATGACATTTCTTTTGATACATGGAACTTCTACCAGTCCGCCTAGTGGATCGCATACCAATCCTAACAGAGATTTTAATGCAAATGCACCTGCATCAAACACCTGCTTTGTGCTGCCACCACGGATATAAGTGATCGCTGCCGCTGCCATACAGGAAGCGGAACCAATTTCAGCCTGACATCCGCCTTGCGCTCCTGCAATGCAGGCACGTTCGGCAATAACTTGTCCAACTCCAGCTGCAATATACATTCCTTCTAACATCTTCGCTTCTGGAATCTTATAAAACTGTTCGTATGTGATCAGTACCGCTGGCAGTACTCCGCAGGCTCCGGCTGTTGGTGCTGCTACGATTCGTTTCATACAGGCATTGGATTCTCCCATTTTTAAGGCATTTGCCATAACAGTTCCGACAAATTCACCGGTTAAGTTCTGCATTTTTCTGACTTCTTCCATCATTTTTTCACCGTCACCGCCGGATAATCCGCTTCTGGATCTTAAATCTTTGTCATAACTTTCATTGGCTTCTTTCATTGCCAGATACATGCTACTCATCTTGCCAATGGACTCTAGACGATCTACTTGTCGTTCTGTCATATCATCATGTAAAATTGCTTCCCATAACTGACAATCCTCTGCTTTTGCTCTTGTTTCAATTTCTTCTACTGATGTAAATCCCATACTCTAGTCCTCCTTCATCTTTGCAAGATAGGTAACTTTCTGAATTCCTTCCAGACGTTCCAAAAAGTTCAGACCTTCTTCTGGTATTTCTTTGTCGCATTCAATGACCATAACTGCACTTCCGCCTCGATGATCTCTGTATAGCTGCATCGTTGCGATATTGACAGATTTGTGAGCGAGCATAGATGTCACTTCTGCTACATGACCCGGCTGATCATCATTGTGTACAACTAACGTTGTATATTCCCCACTAAAGTTTGCTTCCAGTCCGTCAATCGTACAGATCTTGATTCTTCCGCCACCTAAGGAACAGGCTATGATCTCAAGATTTCTTCCTGACTCCCCGACTAATAATAATTTTACACTGTTTGGATGTGCATTTTTTAACTGAATCTTTCCAATCTCAAATTTCATTCCAGATTCTTCTGCAATCTCAAAACTATCCGGAATACGGATATCATCGGCCGTCATTCCAAGCAGTCCTGCAACTAATGCCTTATCTGTACCATGTCCTTTTCCTGTTGCTAGAAATGAGCCATGTAATAGTATTTTTGCTTCTTTTACCGATTCTCCGAGCAGATGTCTTGATACCTGTCCAATTCTTACAGCACCTGCTGTGTGAGAGCTCGACGGTCCGACCATCACTGGTCCTACGATGTCAAATAAATTCATATATCTTCTCCTGTCTGTGTATGCCTTTCGTCTTTGAAATGCTGTGTTTTGTACTTATTTCCTCTTTTTATATAATTTACTCGTAAAGCATGAAAAAGGCAAGTATAGAATTTTCTATACTTGCCCTGCTTTGGAACATCTTTGATCAATCTTCTGATCATTTCCAAAAAATCTCTTAGAAATTAAATCCTTTGATTGTTGCAAAGTAATCGTCTGGTGTTTCTGCACGACGGATCATTTCTGTTGTTCCATCTTCTTTTAATAAGATCTCTGCAGATTTTAATTTACCATTGTAGTTGTATCCCATTGCAAATCCATGTGCTCCTGTATCGTGGATCACTAACAGGTCTCCCATGTCGATCTTAGGTAATTTACGGTCGATCGCGAATTTGTCGTTATTCTCGCAAAGTGATCCTGTGATGTCATATACATGATCTGCTGGTTCATTTTCTTTACCCATAACTGTGATGTGATGATATGCACCATACATTGCAGGTCTCATTAAGTTTACTGCACACGCATCAACACCGATATATTCTTTATGTGTATGTTTTTCGTGAATTGCTTTTGTTACTAATACTCCGTTTGGTGCAAGCATATAACGTCCAAGCTCTGTAAAGATCTTCACATCTCCCATTCCGGCTGGCACTAGAATTTCATCATATACTTTGTGTACTCCTTCACCAATGACTGCGATATCATTTCCTTTCTTATCTGGAAGATAAGGGATTCCGACTCCACCAGATAAGTTGATAAATCCGATATGAACTCCAACTTCTTCTTTTAATTTCACTGCTAATTCAAATAACTGTTTAGCAAGCGTTGGGTAGTATTCATTAGAAACTGTGTTACTTGCAAGGAAAGAGTGGATTCCAAATTCTTTGACACCAAGTTCTTTTAACTGTTTGAATGCTTCAAAAATCTGTTCTGTTGTCATTCCGTATTTTGCATCCCCAGGGTTATCCATGATATCTGTTCCTAATGCGAAAACTCCACCCGGATTATAACGGCAGGAAATCTTTTCTGGGATTCCAGCACATTCTTTTAAGAATTCGATATGTGTAATGTCATCTAAGTTGATCGTTGCAC
>ERZ824473.2470-NODE-2470-length-21471-cov-13.968248_pt1 | contig 21471 bp, 16 predicted proteins | sample MGYA00519874_ERZ824473 | MGnify/ENA primary metagenome ERZ824473 (study PRJEB31778, sample SAMEA3449151) | human gut metagenome | biome: human gut; feature: human-associated habitat; material: faeces | place: United Kingdom | collected 2010/2012 ... | reverse complement strand
GAGCAGAGTTTTACACCTAATTGGGGATAAAACAGCTCATGGCGGGCGGCGGCGTTGCCTTGATCGGCGGCGTTCTTGTCCCGCTGCTCTCCGGCCTGTTCAGCTAACCGATTCTGAAATACACCGCCGCGCCGTCCCCTGACCGGGGGCGGCGCGGGAAAGGAGGTGCTGCCTTTTGATTATTGATTGGCTGGAGGAATGGTTTAAGGGCGTTCTGATCGACGGAATCATCGGCAACCTGTCGGGGCTGTTCGATACGGTGAATACAAATGTGGGCGAAATCGCCGCTGATGTCGGAGCGACGCCGCAGGGCTGGAACTCCGGCATTTTCAATATGATCCACAACCTGTCCGAATCCGTCATCATCCCGATTGCGGGTGCAATTCTCGCATTTGTAATGACCTACGAGCTGATCCAGATGGTGACAGAGAAAAACAATCTGCACGACATTGACACCTTTATGTTCTTCAAATGGGTATTCAAAACCTACGCGGCTGTTCTGATTGTCACGAACACTTGGAATATCGTCATGGGCGTTTTTGACGCGGCGCAGCAGGTCGTCAATCAGAGCGCAGGCGTGATAATCGGCAATACCAGCATTGACATAGATTCCCTTGTGGGCGATCTGCAAACGTCGCTGGAAGCTATGAGCCTTGGCGGACTGATTGGACTGTGGTTTCAATCCCTGTTTGTCGGGCTGACGATGAACATTCTTTCCATCTGCATTATGCTGGTGGTCTACGGGAGAATGATTGAAATATATCTTGTGACCTCGCTGGGCCCCATCCCGCTTGCTACCATGACAAACGGAGAATGGCGCAATGTCGGGCAAAATTACCTGAAATCTCTGCTGGCGCTGGGCTTTCAGGCGTTCTTGATTATGGTGGTCGTGGGCATCTACTCGGTCTTGATCCAGAGCATTTCCGCGACGGGCGACGTGTCCGGCGCGATCTGGCTGGCAATGGGCTATACGGTGCTGCTGTGCTTCTGCCTGTTCAAAACGGGCAGTATGGCAAAGGCCGTGTTCAGCGCCCATTGACGGAGGGCTTGCCTATCGGAACGTACAACATCATTTATGCAGACCCGCCGTGGCGCTATGAGCAGAGAAAGGTGCAGGGCGCGGCAGAAAATCACTATCCCACCATGAGCATTGACGAACTTTGCGCCCTGCCTGTGCCGGAGCTGGCGGCGAAAGACTGCGCCCTGTTCCTCTGGGCGACCTTTCCACAGCTTCCCGAAGCTCTGCGGCTGATCCGCGCATGGGACTTTCGGTATAAAACCGTGGCATTCGTCTGGCTCAAACGCAACCGCAAAAGCCCGTCATGGTTTTATGGCATGGGCTACTGGACACGCAGCAATGCGGAAATCTGTCTGCTGGCGACCAAGGGCAAACCCAAACGGCAGTCGGCAGGCGTACATCAGTTTATCATCAGTCCCATTGAGCATCACAGTAAAAAGCCGGATGAAGCGCGGGACAAGATTCTTGCGCTCATGGGCAATCTGCCCCGCGTGGAGCTGTTCGCCCGGCAGAAAACGCCGGGCTGGGACGCATGGGGCAATGAAATTGCAAGCGATATTACGCTTGCGGAAAGGAGTTAGCGTATGGCCTATGTAAACGTGCCAAAGGATCTGACGAAAATCAAATCCAAGGTGCTTTTCAATTTGACAAAGCGGCAGCTTATTTGTTTTGGGCTGGCGGCGCTCATGGGAGTGCCGCTTTTCTTTTTGCTCAAAGGCGGCATCGGGACGACGGCTGCGGCAATGGTGATGATTGTTGTTATGCTCCCCGGTTTTCTGTTGGGGGTGTATGAGAAGAACGGGCAGCCCCTTGAAGTGGTGGGGCGGCAGATCATAGAAAGCTGCTTTCTGCGCCCCAAGGAGCGCCCCTATCAGACCGTCAACGCATACGACGCCCTTGTGCGTCAATATCAAATGGAACAGGAGGTAAAGGCGATTGTCGAAAAGAGCAGACAGCGCGGAAGCAAAAAGCATGGCGGACAAGCCCAAGCTCACCCGCGCCGAAAGAAAACAAATTGAAGCCGTCATTCGTAAATATCGCGGTGACGGCAAGCCCCACACCGCGCAGGACACGATACCCTATCAGCTCATGTACCCGGATGGCATCTGCTATCTCGGAAACAGGCGCTATTCGCAGAGCATCGAGTTTTACGACATCAACTATCAGCTCGCCCAACAGGACGATCAGACGGCTATTTTTGAATATCTCTGCGATCTGTATAACTATTTGGATTCTTCCATCCATGTGCAGTTCACCTATCCCAACCGTAAGTCCGATCGGGAGCAGCTTGCTCGGAGCTTTGAAATGCCGCCCTGCAATGACGGTTTAGATCTGATCCGGCAGGAGCAGACGGACATTCTCAAGCGGCAGCTTGCCCGCGGCAACAACGGCAGCGTGAAAACCAAATACATTACCTATACCATTGAAGCCGATAACCTCAAGGCGGCACGGGCAAGGCTGTCGCGTATCTCGCTGGATATTCAGGGCTACTTCAAAATCATGGGTGCGGTGTCCCGTGTGCTGGACGGCAAGGAGCGTTTAGAGGTGCTGCACGGCATCATGCACCCGGATGGAGAACGCTTCAACTTTGACTGGAAGTGGCTTGCCGCTGGCGGGCTTTCCACCAAGGACTTTATCGTGCCATCCTCCTTTGCGTTCAAGAATAGCCGTATGTTCCAGATGGGCGGCAAGCTCTGCGCTGCAAGTTTTTTGCAGATCATTACGCCGGAGCTGACCGACCGTATACTGACCGATTTTCTTGATACGGACAGTAGCCTTGTCGTCAATGTCCATATTCAGGCATTGGAGCAGACAGAAGCCGTAAAAATGGTGAAGCGTAAAATCACCGACCTCGATGCAATGAAGATTCAGGAGCAGAAAAAGGCTGTCCGGGACGGCTACGATATGGATATTCTGCCGTCCGACCTTGCCACCTACGGCGGTGCGGCGAAAAAGCTGCTGCAAGATCTCCAAAGCCGCAACGAGCGGTATTTTCTGCTGACGTTTCTTGTTCTGAACTACGGAGATACCAAGCGCAAGCTGGAAAACGATGTGTTCCGTACAGCAGGCGTAGCACAAAAGCACAACTGCACCCTGACGCGGCTGGACTTCCAGCAGGAGCGCGGGCTTGTGTCCTCGCTGCCGCTGGGGGAAAACCAAATCCATATCACGCGGGGCATGACGACCTCGGCCGTGGCGATCATCGTTCCCTTTGTGACACAGGAGCTATTTCAAGGCGGCGATTCCCTCTACTACGGGCTGAACGCCAAATCCGGCAACATGATAATGCTTGACCGCAAAAATGCGCGTTCACCCAACGGCCTTGTATTCGGCACACCGGGCGGCGGCAAATCATTCTCCTGCAAGCGAGAAATGATCGGTGTGCTGCTGAAAACCCACGATCATGTGCTGGTATGTGACCCGGAGGGCGAGTATGCGCCGCTGGTAAAGCTGCTGCATGGGCAGATCATCAATCTCTCACCCACCAGCCGCGACTACCTGAATCCGCTGGACATCAACCTGAATTATTCCGAGGACGAAAACCCGCTGGCGCTTAAATCCGATTTTGTGCTGTCCCTCTGTGAGTTGATTATGGGCGGCAAGACCGGGCTGGAAGCCATCGAGCGCACTGTAATTGACCGCGCTGTGCAGCGTATCTATCAGCCCTACTTTGCAGACTCGCGCCCGGAGAATATGCCGATCCTCTCCGACCTCCACGCAGCGCTGACGGCGCAGCATTTGCCGGAAGCCGACCGTGTGGCGCAGGCGCTTGACCTGTATGTGTCGGGATCGCTCAATTTCTTCAACAACCGAACGACGGTTGACATTGACAACCGCTTTGTCTGCTTTGACATCAAGGAGCTGCCGAAGAACCTGAAAAAGCCGGGGATGTTAGTGATTCAGGATCAGGTTTGGAATCGCGTCACCCGCAACCGCAACACAGGCGTATCGACGTGGTACTACGCAGACGAATTTCATTTGCTTTTGAAAGAGCCGCAAACCGCAGCATACAGCGCGGAGATCTGGAAGCGATTCAGAAAATGGGGCGGTGTGCCAACAGGTGCGACGCAAAACGTCAAGGATCTGCTGTCCAGCCCGGAAATCGAAAATATTCTGGAAAATTCAGACTTCATCTGTATGCTCAACCAAGCGGCGGGCGACCGCAAAATTCTTGCCGAGCGTCTGAACATCTCGCCGGAGCAGCTAAAGTTCGTTACCAACTCCCCGCCCGGCGAAGGACTGCTGTTCTTTGAAAATGTGATCCTGCCCTTTGCAGATAAGTTCCCACGGGACACCAAGCTTTACCGCATCATGTCCACCAAACCGAGCGAGGTGAACGGCGTATGACGATGGAGCTTGATACCATTCTCTGCGGCGACAGCCTGAATATGCTGAAAGCCCTGCCGGAGGGCAGTGTTCATTGCTGCGTGACCTCGCCGCCCTACTACGGGCTACGGGATTACGGCATGGACGCACAAATCGGGCGGGAAGCCACGCCGGAGGAATACATTTCGCGGCTGACAGCGGTATTCCGCGAGGTGCGCCGGGTGCTGCGCCCGGATGGGACCTTGTGGGTAAATATCGCAGACAGCTATTGCGGCACAGGCAGCAAGGGCGATACCCGCGACCCCAAATATCCACGGGGGCGCAACGGGCAGAACATTTCCCTCTGCCAAGCGGTGCGGGGCTGCAAGCAAAAGGACATGATCGGTATTCCGTGGATGCTGGCCTTTGCGCTCCGCGCCGACGGCTGGTATCTGCGCAATGATGTGATTTGGGCAAAGGGAAACCCTATGCCGGAGAGTACCAAAGACCGCTGCACCCGCAGCCATGAGCATATTTTCATGTTCACCAAGAGCAGACGTTATTTCTATGACTGGCTTGCCATTGCTGAACCCATTGCCCCCACGACCGCCCTGCGCAAAAAAGCTGGGCGCGGCGTGGGCAAGTATTCCGCTCCCGTTCCGGGACAACCGCAGACACAGAATATCAATAAGCCGAGGGAAAAAGGCAGCATCACCGACGACATGATCTCACCCGTCCGGGCAAAGCGCGATGTGTGGTTTATCAACACCGTGCCTTACAAGGGCGGGCATTTTGCCGCCTATCCGCCCCTGCTGGCAGAAACCTGTATTCTGGCGGGCTGTCCCAAGGGTGGCATTGTCCTTGATCCGTTCATGGGCAGCGGCACAACGGGGCTTGCGGCGAAGCGGCACGGCAGGCATTACATCGGCATTGAACTGAACACGGAGTTTTGTTCCCTTGCACAGGAACGGATCGGAGGTGATACCCATTGAAAGAATTTAAGCCCCGCGATAAGCTCACCCAGCGCATGACCAGCGACGGCGCGGTGCTGGACAATCAGACCACGGGTGAAGAAATCCATATTTCCGAGCGCGACGAAGAAAAGCAGCTTTCCCCGAATGGGCAGCCTGTCCAGATGGGAAAACGCGACGCACCTATGAATCCAGCAGAGGACGCCCCCAAGCACGGGCGGCAGCTTCGCCCACAGGAGCAAAAAGAGCCGGAAAAGGAGCAGCCAAAACCGCAGCAGCCAAGCGCCGAGCCGTTTCAGCCGCAGAGCGGCAGCCCCGTTTCCCATCTTCCGCAGGATATTCCAACGTCCGCCGCGCCGGGCGGTACAGCGGAAAAGCTCATTGACCGTGCGGCCACAGAGCATGACGCACACAAGGCGCGGCAGACAGCGCGGATGTCCCGCGACGCGGCGCAGCAGCGGTATTCTGCATCCCGTTTGCAATTTTCCGAGGAAGAACGCGCCGCGCCGGAGCTGCACAAGCATATCCACCGTGCGGAAAAGGCCGCTGACAAGCTGGATGCGGCGCAGGCAGCGATTCCCAAGAAACGGGTGCTGCGCAAGGAGCGCGTTTTTGATGAAGCCAGCGGCACAGCCAAGACCAAACTGCGCTTTGATACCGTGGATAAGTCCCCGCCCAAGCTGAAACCGAATCCGTTAGGTCGTCCGCTGCGGGAGGTCGCAGTACAGGCGCACGGAAAAATCCATGAGGTCGAGCATGAAAACGTCGGCGTGGAAAGCGGGCATAAAGCCGAAGAACTTGCCGAGCATGGCGCAGGCGGTGCAATTCGCTGGGAGCGCCGTCACCGCAAGCTGAAACCCTACCGCGCTGCGGAAAAGGCCGAGCACAAAGCGGTAAATGCCAATGCAGAATACCACTATCAAAAGGTGCTGCATGATAACCCTGAAATGCTCTCCGGCAATCCGCTCAACCGCTTTTTCCAGAAGCAGCGTCTAAAGCGTGAATATGCCAAGGCTGCGCGAACGGCAAAGGCTGCGGGCAGCACCGCGCAGGCAACCGCCAAAGGTGCCGAAAAAACCGCAGAAGCCACCGCGACGGCAGCGAAAAAAGCGGCAGAAAAGGCAAAGGAAGCAGCGGAGTTCGTTGCCCGCCATTGGAAAGGTGTGCTGGTCGTTCTGGCTGGTTTCCTGCTGATTGTCATGCTGATCGGCGGGCTGCAATCCTGCTCTGCGCTGGTGGGCGCGGCTGGCGGAGGTGTGGCTGCATCCAGCTATCAGTCGGAGGACGCGGACATTCTCGCCGCCGAAGCCGCCTACTGTGCGCTGGAAGCCGAGCTGCAAGAATATCTCGACACCTATGAACGCACCCATGATTACGACGAATACCACTATGACCTTGACGAGATCAAGCACGATCCCTATGTTCTGGCATCGATCCTCTCCGCGCTGCATGACGGCGCATGGACGGCAAGCGAGGTACAAGGGACGCTGCAAATGCTATTTGAGAAGCAATACATTCTCACAGAAACCGTCGTAACCGAGGTGCGCTACCGCACCGTTACCCGGACAGACAGCGAGGGCAATGAGTACGAGGTAGAAGTTCCGTATAACTATTACATCTGCACTGTTGAGCTGGAAAACTTCGATCTCTCGCATATCCCTGTCTATATCATGGACGAAGAAACGCTGTCCAAGTATGCGCTGTATATGTCGGTGCTGGGCAACAAGCCGGAGCTGTTCGGAGATAGCGAGTATATCCCCAAGTACATCACGAACCGCCCGGAGGAATATGAGATCCCGCCCTCTGCAATGGAGGACGAAACCTTTGCCGCCGTTATCACAGAAGCAGAAAAGTATTTGGGGTACCCCTATGTGTGGGGCGGCAGCAGCCCGTCCACCTCCTTTGACTGCTCCGGCTTCGTGAGTTGGGTGCTGACAAACAGCGGCGTGTGCAATACGGGCAGGCTGGGCGCACAGGGGCTTTACAACATTTCCACCCCTGTTTCCAGCCCGCAGCCGGGCGACCTTGTGTTTTTCGTCGGAACATACGATACACCGGGCGTTAGCCATGTGGGAATCTACGTCGGCAATTCCATGATGATCCATTGCGGAGATCCGATCTCCTATTCCAACCTGAACAGCAGCTATTGGCAGGCGCATTTCTACGCCTACGCCAGACCGCCGTACAACTAAGGAGGTCGGCTATGCTGACGCTGATCCCTGTTTCTCTTGCGCAGGCGAACGAGTTTGTGCGGCAGCATCACCGCCACCACAAGCCCGTCGCCGGACACAAGTTTTCCATTGGCTGTTCTGAAAATGGGCGGCTTTGCGCCGTTGCCATTGTGGGACGGCCTGTGAGCCGCTATTTGGACGACGGCTTTACGCTGGAGGTCAACCGCCTATGCAGCGATGGCACGAAGAACGCTTGCAGCATCCTCTATGCGGCAGCGGCACGGGCTGCGCGGGCGATGGGCTACCGCAAAATCATTACCTACACCTTAGACACCGAAAGCGGCGCGAGCTTACGCGCCACAGGCTGGACGAACGCCGGACTTGCGGGCGGCAAGGCGTGGACAGGCAGCCGCCGTCCTGCCCAGCCGCTCTATCCGGCACAAATGAAATACCGCTACGAAAAGCGGTTGAATGAAAGGAGCTGCTAACCTATGGCTATGAGCAAAATTGACCGCATTGACCGTGAGATTGAAAAGACCCGCGGCAAAATCACCGAGTACCAAAACAGGCTGAAAGAGCTGGAAGCCCAGCGCACCGAGCAGGAAAACTTTGAAATCGTCAATCTTGTCCGCTCTATGTGCATGAGCCGCGATGAGCTGATGAATTTCCTGCGCGGCGGCGGCAACGGCGCGCCGCCCGTGGAAACCGCCTATCACGAACAGGAGGACATGACCGATGACGAGGAATAAGCATTTTCGCTCTGTATTCGCCGCGCTGCTCTGCGCGGTGCTGTGCATGACGGCCTTTGCCACCGTCGCGTATGCGGACGGCGGCGACTACTACGATGACGAGCTGCCGCCTGAAACGTGGCAGGAGGAAACGCAGCCGGAGGACAACACGATTGTCCCCGGCACTCCGTTCACCGAGGACGGCATCGCTGCGACCCGCGATCTTCTCTATGATAAACACACCAATAAGCAGTTTATCACCGTGGAAACCCGAAATGGGCATACGCTGTATATCGTCATTGACTACGATAAGCTGCTGGACGAGGAAGAAGAACGCTATCAGACATATTTCTTAAATCCCGTGGACGAAGCCGATCTGATGGCACTGTTGGAGGACGACAGCCAGAATACGCCCGTTGTCTGCTCCTGTACCGAAAAATGCACCGCTGGCAAAGTCAATACGAACTGTGCCATCTGCAAAACGGATATGACGAATTGCGCCGGAAAGGAAGCGACGCCGGATGAAACGGAACAGCCAGACGAGCCGACGCCGGAGAAGAAAAACAATATGGGCGGCATCCTTATCCTTGTACTGTTCCTTGCTGCGGGTGGCGGCGGTGCGCTGTGGTACTTCAAGCTGCGCAAGCCGAAATCCAGCATCAAGGGCGGCGACGAGCTGGACGAGTTCGATTTTGACGAGGATGACGAAGCCGAAGAATACGGGGATTATGAGGACGCAGACAGCGCCAGCGATCCCGATGAACAGGAGAATGAAGAATGAGCGTTTTGATTATTTGTGAAAAGCCCTCTGTGGCAAAGACTGTTGCCCTTGCGTTGGGCGCTATGGAGCAAAAAGACGGGTATCTTTCCGGCGACGGGCTGCTGGTGTCATGGTGCATCGGGCATCTTATCAGCATGGCAGACGCGGGCAGCTATGACGAGCGATACAAAAAGTGGCGCTATGAGGATCTTCCTATTCTGCCGCAGGCATGGAAATATGCCCCTACTCCCGGCAAGGAAAAGCAGCTTGCCGTTCTGAAAGAGCTGCTGCACCGCAGCGACGTTTCCGAGGTGGTGAACGGTTGCGACGCCGGGCGCGAGGGTGAGCTGATTTTCCGCTTTGTCTATGAGCAGGCCGGATGCACGAAGCCCTTTTCCCGCCTTTGGATTTCCTCAATGGAGGATAGCGCCATCCGCGAGGGCTTTGCCGGACGCAGAGCCGGAACGGAATACGATGCGCTGTATCAATCGGCGCTGTGCCGTGCGCGGGCGGACTGGCTTGTGGGCATCAATGCGACGCGGCTTTTCTCCGTGCTGTACCATAAGACCCTGAATGTGGGACGGGTGCTGTCGCCTACGCTGAACCTGCTGGTGGAGCGTGACGGAAAAATTACGATGTTCCACAAGGAGAAATACCACATCGTACATATCGGCTGCGGCGGCGTGGACGCGGAAAGTGAACGCATTTCCGACGCTGCCGCTGCGGATGCGCTGAGAACGGCTTGCGAAGCGTCGCAGGCCGTTTGCGTTTCTCTCAAAAAAGAGAAGAAAACCGCGCTGCCGCCGAAGCTATTTGACCTCACCTGCTTGCAGAGGGAAGCCAACCGCGTTTACGGCTTTACCGCCAAGCAGACCCTTGACTATGCGCAAAGCCTGTATGAAAAGCGTTTTCTGACCTATCCCCGTACTGACAGCAATTATCTCACCGAGGATATGGCGCAGACGGCAACCGACCTTGTTGCGGCGCTGCTGCCTGTGCTTCCCTTTATGCAGGGCGCGGAGCTTACGCCGGAGATTGGGCGCGTCATCAACAGCGCCAAGGTTTCCGACCACCACGCGATTATCCCTACGGCTGCTTTTGCTGGCAACGGCTTTGACAGACTGCCGGAGAGCGAAAAGAAGTTGATGTCCCTTGTCTGCTGCAAGCTGCTGTGCGCCGTTGCAGCGCCGCAGGAGTATGAAACCGTTACGGCGGTTTTTGATTGCGGCGGCAAGCAATTCACCGCCAAGGGCAAAACGATTCTGACGGCAGGCTGGAAAGACATTGACGCTCGTTTCCGCGCTGCGCTCAAAGCAAAGCCGGAGGAGGACGGCGCAGAGGATGCGGCGCTGCCGGAGCTTGCCGAGGGGCAGATTTTTGAAACGGTCACGGCTTCTGTTTCCGAGCATTATACCACGCCGCCCAAGCCCTACACCGAGGATTCGCTTCTGTCCGCAATGGAGAACGCGGGCAAGGAGGATATGCCGGAGGATGCAGAGCGGCAAGGTCTGGGAACTCCGGCAACGCGGGCAGCGATGATTGAAAAGCTGCTCTCTGCCGGATTTGTCGAGCGCAAGGGCAAAAGTCTTGTGCCGACCAAGGATGGCATCAATCTCGCTGTCATCCTACCGGATATGCTGAAATCGCCGCTGCTCACCGCTGAATGGGAATCCCGCCTGACGGAGATCGCCAAGGGCAGCGACGACCCGCAGAGCTTCATGCAGGGAATCGAGGATATGACGCGGGAGCTGGTGAAGCAGTATTCCCACATCACCGAGGACGGTAAAAAGCTGTTCGCACCGGAAAAGGAAGCAGTCGGCATCTGCCCACGCTGCAAAAGCCCTGTCTATGAGGGCAAGAAGAATTTCTACTGCTCTGACCGCTCCTGCCGTTTTGTCATGTGGAAGAATGACAAGTTCTTTGAAAGCCGGAGAACCGTCTTTTCCAAGAAAATCGCCGCCGCACTCCTAAAGGACGGCAAGGCGAAAGTCAAGGGGCTGTACTCTGAGCGCACGGGCAAGACCTATGACGGGACGGTGCTGCTGTGTGATACGGGAGAGAAGTATGTGAATTACCGTATCGAGCAGAGAAAATGATCCGGCTGAATGACGCGCAGCATCGCAGAGTGAAAAAGCTGACCCGCTGCCATTGCGCCAACAATGTGCGTGGATGCTGTCTGCTGCTGGACGACGGCGAGCCGTGCGTCTGTGTGCAGGCCATCAGCTATTCGCTGCTCTGCCGATACTTCCGGGAAGCGGTGCTGCCCGCAGACCGGGAGCTATGCGCAGATCTTGCAGCCACGGCGGACACCCGCAAGAAATGCGAGCTGTGCGGCAAGCCCTTTCCCGCCCGCAGCAACCGTGCAAAATACTGTGACCGCTGTGCGCCCTATGCTGCCCGGCGCAATGCAGCAGAGCGCAAGCGCCGCCAGCGGGCAAAGGCGCGGTGTGTCACGGTTTAAGGGCTTCAAAAGCCTTGCGGCAAGCGGTTTTCCAGATGCGCTTTTGGAGTATGCAGGGTATTCCTATGGAAACTACGGAAAACGGCTTTGAAAGCGTGACAGAACGCATTTTACGGAGATAAAAGAACGATTCAGTAACGCAGCAAGCATAGGGAGTGTGGCTACAACTCCCGAAAATCGCCGTCCGGCACAGACCGGGCGGCGATTGCTTGTTGGGATAGCCCCAAACCCTTATGTCAGAAAGGAGCGCAGACGTGGACGAACACCTTTTAGAAGTATATCTTATCAACACCGCACGGCACACCGAGGAAACGCCTGTTGCGGAATGGGTATCGCTGCCCACCGACACCGAAACGATGAAAGCCGTTTTTGAACGGCTGGGCGTAGACGGGAGCGACACGGAACAGTATCAGGTATCTGCCTATCAATCCTCTTTGGACGGGTGGAGCGAAGCCTTGCAGCCCGGCGAAGGTCTGGACGATTTGAACTACCTTGCCGCGCTGCTCACCCAGCGCAGCGACGAGGAACGCGACAAGTTTGCCGCTGCTGCGCAGTATGGCGACCATGCGGCAAGCGCAGCAGACTTAATCAACCTGACGCACAATCTGGACTGCTACTGGCTTTATCCCACCGTACACAATTCCGACGATTACGGACATTACCTCATTGACGATCTGGACGAGCTGGAATTGCCGGACGCTGCCAAGAGGTTCTTTGATTACAAGAGCTATGGGCGCGAAGCGGTCAAAGAGGATCGCGGCATTTTCACCGATTATGGCTATGTCTATAACAACGGCAACGATTATGCAGAGTGGTACAAAGCCAACCAAGTGCCGCAGGAATATCGTCTGACTGCGCAGCCCGGCCCCCAGCGAGATATGGATGAGTTGCCGCAGGGCGCGGCGCTGCCCGCGGAACCAATCCCCGTGCGTCCGCTGGTGCTGACCGCCACCGACACACAGGGCAGGATCAAGGAGATCACCGAGCATTTGGAACAGGGCGTACAGGAGGTTTTTGAAAGTGAGCGGTATCAGGATTACCTGAAAGCCATGTCCCGCTTCCACAATTACAGCCTGAACAATACGCTGCTGATTGTCATGCAGAAGCCGGACGCATCCCTTATCGCAGGCTACGGAAAGTGGCGCGACGAATTTGAACGCCATGTCAAATCCGGCGAAAAGAGCATCAAAATCCTTGCGCCCGCACCTTATAAAATCAAAAAGGATGTGGTGAAAACTGACCCGGACACCGGGCAACCTGTGATCGGCGCAGACGGTAAGCCCGTCACGGAGCAGCAGGAGGTGACGATTCCGGCGTTCAAGGTGGTGTCGGTATTCGATGTAAGCCAGACCGAGGGCAAGGAGCTTCCCGACATTGCCGTGGACGCGCTCACGGGCAATGTGGAACAGTATGAAGATTTTTGGCGAGCCTTGAAGCTGACCTCTCCCGTTCCCGTGACGCTTGAAAAAATCGACGGCAGCGCACACGGCTATTATGACCTTGCAGAAAAGCGCATTGCTATTGATGACGGCATGAGCGAGCTACAAACCATCAAGACGGCGATCCATGAGATGGCCCATGCCAAGCTGCACGATATTGACCTGAACGCGCCGGAGCAGGCGGAGCGCCCCGACCGCAGCACCCGCGAAGTGCAGGCGGAAAGCGTTGCCTATACGGTGTGCCAGCATTTCGGGCTGGACACGTCGGACTACTCCTTTGGCTATGTCGCCGGGTGGAGCAGCGGCCGCGATATTAAGGAGCTGAAAGCATCCCTTGAAACTATCCGCACCGCCGCCAGCGATCTTATTTCCGAAATCGAGGGGCACTTTGCAGAGCTTCAGGCGCAGCACACCGCAGAGCAGGAACAGGCTGCTGCGCAGGATGTGCCGGAGAACACCTTTTCCATTTATCAGCTTAAAGACGGCGACGCAACGCGGGATCTCCGATTTGAGCCGCTGGAACAGGTAAAGGCCGCCGGGCTGCGGATTGACCGCGAAAATTATGAGCTGGTCTATACCGCACCCCTCTCCGACACGGACACGCTGGAGGACATTTTTGTTCGCTTCAACATAGACAGACCGCAGGATTTTACCGGGCATAGCCTTTCCATGTCCGATGTCATTGTGCTGCATCGCGGCGAGCAGGAAACGGCGCACTATTTGGATCGCGGCGGCTATACCGAAGTGCCGGAGTTTTTACAGCCGGAGCAGGCCGCACAGCAGGAAGCACAGGTTGACGCTCCGCCAGTGGAACGACCGCTGACAGAGTTACAGAAACAGGCTGTTGAAATTGCCAAGAGGTATGAAACGCTCTCCATGCAGGAGAAAATCGGCGTGATCGCGCAGGCGTTTGGCTGCACATCCGGCACGATTGAAACCTCGCCCTGCACGGGAAAATGGCGCGGCACAAGTGATATTTCCATTCGCTTTGATAACGGCAGCTCTCTGTTTTTGGGCAACCACATGACGCGAAAAGCCAAAACCAAAAAGGTACAGCAGGAGCTTGTCGATAGCGCGTTGGTGCGGTATAACCCTGAAATCATCCGTGTTGCAAAGGAAACTGCTTATACCGCCCTCAAAGAACGCGAGCTTCAGGACAATGCCATTGCCGGAGAAAAGGGCTTGAAGCCCTACACGCTGCTGAATGTGGAGTTCAACGACGGCACAGATCAGCAAAGCAGCGGTTACATAGGCTGGTACTATGCGACGCTGGCGGTGGACGGAAAAATCTGTACGCATTTAGAAACAGGCTTGAATCACGACATTGCATCCGGCAGCGTAAGCCCGACACCCACGCGGGAGAATTACTATGCAGCCGGAGCGCTGAAAGAAAGTGATGTGGACTATGTTTTCAACAACGTCGGCTTTTCCTCTGCTTCCGGCCTTTACTCTCTGCATCTGAGCGACGCCGCACGGGGACGCGCCGAATTGGAGCTTGCGAAAAAGCTAATCGACGATTACTGCCGCGAAGAATTTCATTCCGGCGCAGATTTCAGCGACCTGTCCGCCGTTGGTATTGGACACACGACCGTTACGGATGATGAAATCCCCATTCAGGCATACGCAAACCTGGCGGACTTCCGCATTGAAAAATATTTGGGTGATGTGCTGATTGAAAGCCGACAGTATGAATCGCTGGCTGCGCTGATCCAAGGCGAGCTGAACGATTTGGAGTTTGGCGACCTGACCTATGCCAGCGACGAGCAGATTGCCATGTTCCATGCCCAAGAGGAAGCGTCCGGCAAGGAAGCACCCTCTCTTGATCCTGCGGTACAGCCTGTCGTGACGATTCTTTGGAGCGAAAGCGAGAAGCTGCAAGAGGGTGAACAGCTTCCTCTTGCCCGCGCCGATGCACTCTTTAAGGCATTGGACGATGAAAAGCGCTCTGAGCGCGAGAAGCCCGGTTACACAGGCGGCTGGTACGATAAAACCAAATTCCGCATTGACTGCACATTCCACGGGGAACGTGACAGCTACGAGGGGCGGCAGGACTTTGGCGACGGGGACGGCGCTCTGATCGACCATATCCAAGCCTATCACGAATACTACGCCAAGGACGAAAACTGGAAAAACTTTGTGCTGCACAACGAGGGTACGGAAGCGTGGGAAAAGGACAAGGCCAAGCGTGAAACGCTTCTCACCGAGTTTGTACCGTATATGCGGCTACATTGCAATCTCACCGAGCAGGAGCGCACCGCTGCGGATATGCTGGAAAATGGAGAAGCCCTGACGCCGGAGCAGACAGCATATTTTCATGCGGTTCTTGCCTATGTGGACGCTTGCCGGGAAAAGCTGAACGCGGGCGATTATCACTTGCCCGACCCGCCGCAGCTTTCCGATTTTGATAAAGAGCTTCAGGACTACAAAGCCTATGTGGAAAGTGAGATCACACAGGAAGCCGAAGCCGCAGGCATGACCGTGGAGGAATATGCCGCCAATGGCTATGAGCCGCAGGAGCAGCCCACCGACGTACAGGAGCAGCCGGAGGAAACGCCGTCCGCAGATACCGTGCCGGAGCAAACCGCCGTCAGATATTACACCATCAATGAGGGCGCTGCCCGCCGTGCCAACGATGCAAACAGCTACCGCGACTACGCCGCAGGCAGCGCCACCGCCGAATATCGGCAGATGGTAGATCAGGCAGCGGCGATTGCGCAGCGGCAGAAAGAGCGCGTCGATCCCATGTACCATGAGAAAATTGACGCGCTGCTGGACACCTACGCCCGCAAGCTGGCGGAAAATCTGAACGACCACTATGCCATTGAAGCCCGTGTTCCCTCGATCCTCGTTGCAGGCGGCAGCAATTTCCCCGTTCGCAAGAAAGAGAAGCAAAACGCCGCCCGTGACCGCAATATGCAGGAATGGCAGGATGTTCAGGGGATTTTGGACAAGATCCGCAGCACAGGCATGGGCGGTATCAGCACGGACGACCCGCAGGCGGCGGCAAAGCTGGAAGCCAAGCTCGTCAAACTGGAATCGGCGCAGGAAACCATGAAAGCCGTCAACGCCTATTTCCGTAAGAATAAGACTTTGGAGGGCTGCCCCAGTCTGACGCCGGAGCAGATCACCAAATTGCAGCAGGAAATGGCGCAGTCCTGGCATCTGGATAAGAGCCGGCCGTATCCCGCCTATATGCTCTCCAACAACAATGCCGAGATTCGCCGCATCCGTGGGCGCATTGAACAGGTGCGGCAGCATGAGGACACCAATTTTGCCGGATGGGAATTTGACGGCGGGCGCGTGGAAGCGAACAAAGCAGATAACCGTCTGCAAGTGTTCTTTGACGGCAAGCCGGATGAAGCAGCACGGGACGAGCTGAAAGCAAACGGCTTCCGCTGGGCACCCAGCGTCGGCGCATGGCAGCGCCAGCTTAACAAAAACGCATACTACGCCGCAGGGTACATTTCCTGTATTCAGCCTATCTCCGGGGAAAAGCCCATTGACGTACAGCGCAGCGCCCAGCAGCAGGAATCCGCTGCCCCCGACGCCCACCTGACCGGGGAGCGCGTTTCAACGCCGCGCGGCAGCTTTCATGTTGCCAATATGACCCGTGAGCAGATGGAAGCCGCAGGCTATGGGTATCACCACAGCACCGATGACGGCAAGTACCTTATCATGGGCAACGGCACACAGGCCTTTGCCATTGCCACCGAGCAGCGGGAACAGGAAAACTATATGCGCACGGCGGAGCTGTCCACCGAACAGAACTACAACATGATTGATGGGCAGATCAACAACACCCCGTCCGTGGACGAGCTGGAAGAAAAGGCAAAGCGCAGCGAGGTAATTTCTCTGTCTGCGCTTGCCGCAGCAGTCAAGGCCGAGGACGGCAGAACACCCCAGCGCGACCCGGATGGCAAAAAACCGTCTATCCGCGCACAGCTCAAAGCGGATCGTGCGCAGTCCGGCAAACCGCAGCAGCGGGAAAAGGAACAGGAAGCCAAACGGAGCATCCGACAGGCTTTGGAAATGGAGTGACCTATGAATAAATTTGAAAATGTGGATGTGCTGGCATCCCTGCAACAGATTATGCAGCAGAACACAGCAGCCTTTCAGAACGATTTTGACATTGACAAGAAGATTCTGACACAGGCGGCAAAGAGTAAAAATGCCGAGGATAAAGTCTATTTATGGTTTTCCCGTCCCAATGGAACGCATTGTCTGCGGGAACGGGACGTGTTTCTGCGCGGAACGCGGGAGCATAATACATTCCGTTTCTACCATGAGCAGACCAAGGAGCGTGTGCTTGCCTATGCCGTGGTGCTGTCCGGCATGGAAAGCGGCAAGGTAAAGGGCAGCATTTATGAGCTGGACTATGCAACGAAAGCCGAGCTTGCAATCCAGACCGCCTTGCGGACAGACAATAACCGTCTGATCTATGAAAAAGGCTCGCGAGAGCTGCCCAAGGAATACCGCTTTGAAGCAACGCCGGATCGGGAGTATGGAAAGTTCGTGCGCTATGAAGCCGTTCCGCATGACCCGGACGCGCTGCGGGATCTGCTGCGCGATGAAAGCCGGAAGCGTGAACGGCTGAAACCCGGAAATTTCAGAGAGCATATCGGGCGGCTCTCCGACGAAAAGGTGCTTGCCGAAGCACAGCGCCTTTCGGCGGCGTTCCAATCCCTGCAAGCGCCCAACAGCCCTAACGGAACGCATTTTGTCGCAGAAGTATCACCGCGGTTTGAGCGTATCGCATCCAGCAAGGAGCATGAGCGGCTATTTGCGCTGCTTCCGTATAAGACGCTGTATCTTTCCTCGGTCAAGGACAGACACGGCGTTTTCGCTTTTATCAGCAAGGACGAGCGGCGCGATCTGCCGCTGCGCAAGCAGCGTCCCTCTGTCCGGGCGCAGCTCAAAAAGGGGCAGTCAAAAAAGACCGCTGCACCTAAAAAGGCAGCGGCAAAGGCGAAAGATAATGATTTGGAGGTATGAGCATGGGCAATGTTTCGTTCACCATTGAGGAAGAAAACCTGATTTGTATTTATCATAAGCATGACCGCCGCAGAACGATTGCGGCGATTTCCGACGCGCTGCCGGATATGGACGGAGATATGCGTCCGCTGGCGGAGCAGACGATCCATAAACTGCACAACATGACCGACGCAGCATTTGAGGAAGCGCAATTCACAATGACGCTTTCCGACGCAGAGTAAAAGACGACGCGGGGCGCGGCAGCCGATGATGGCTGCTGCGCCCCGCGTTTTTTGTTTTAGGTATTGTCACCATTTGTTTTTATGGCTTCGCTGATAATCTCAGCAATACGAGTGTCTTTTTCAATAAGACAATTTTGAGCATAAATGAAATTATCCAATTCTTTTAGTATGTCGTGATATTCGTATTCTACCTTATCACTTATACCATCCGCTGCTCCACCGTCTTCATCGAAATTCAAATAGCCAACAGTCAGTTTTATATATCCGCTGGTCGTATTTTCATCCCCGTTAGAAAAACAAATGTCAATAACTTCTTCGCTGCCCTCGTCAGGGCTTATCTGATTATCTCCTATGGACAACGATGCTTCGCTTCCGTCCACACCTCTAATTGTAATCGTTTCCCCGAAAGCAATTACATCCGGCAGTGTGTCTATATCCGCGATCTCAGACGCCCGTTCATATTGGGCATTTGCCCATGCTTGAATTTCTTCAACCTCGGAATCTGTGATATTTTCTACATTGGCAATGCGCGGTATATCTGATACTTCCAGCAATCTTTCATATATCAGTTTGATGGTTTCTTTGGGATTGGCAGCATTGAGTTCGGCCAACAAGTCATCAAAACTAATACAGCAGTCATCATACTTTCGGTATAAGCCATTTATTTTCTCAAACCTTTCGATTATATCTGCGTAAAAATGTGAATCAGGCAAATTATCCTCTAAGTATGATTCATAGCTTCCGAGCGCCTGGAATCCAAGTGCTTCTCTGTCCATATCCCGAATTTCTTCTTCATCATCTTCGCCGGGGTGTTCTTCAACTTCATACCTGTTGCTTCTTGAATCACCACCCAAAGCAACTATAAACGGAAACACTTTGAATGTCTTTGCTTCTCGGTCAATCTCAATTCTGCACCCAAACCGTGCTTTATGTTCCTCGCGCATTTGTATCGTATCAACAAATACATATTCTTTTTCTTCCGGATCCCAAGGGGCATTGGCATAATCCTCATAATAGCAATCAGCGGAAATATCTGCTTTACATGAGAGCGTGACGATGGATTTATTTTCGGAAATTTCATCTACGGAATGGACAGAAAATGTCACATCTGAAATGCTATGCAGATAAACTTCACTGTAATCGTACCCGGATTCTATCCCGTCTTTGTCGTATGAAAGACCATGCACATCTATATTTTCGTTGCCTTTGATATACTCTTTCACAGCAGCGCTTATGCGTAATTGTAGGTCCTTGATAACGGCCATTGTTTCATCATACGCTGCATCTTCTTTACTTATTGCATTATATAGCTTGCCTAAGGAACTGAAGAAAAGATGATTTTCACTTTCTCCGCAAGCCCTTATAAAACCTTTATCGTTACTGATAATTACAACTTCTTCTGTCTCGCCAAATCGTTTTCTGATCTGTTGAGCAATAAATGCATCTGGAAACTCACTTTTTTTCTTTTCGCTGTTTTCAAATGGTGGCTTAGTTTCAAAATAATCACCGAGTACCAAACCTACATCTATTAAATCTGCGCCAAGAATTTCGGTATTGATCGTTCGGAGAAAATCATCAAACATTTCCTCACCTTTTGATATGAGTTCACCTTTGTTTGTTACGATTCTCAATATCTCGCCCAGTCCAATAGTGCTTATGAGATGTTCAGTAGATTCCTCCAAAGCGGCAGCTCTTGCCTTTCGCATAATCCCACATATTTTCTTGATCTGATCTGCAATATGTCTTTTTGATTCCCGTACAACAATATCACTTAGAACAACCTTGATTTTCCCGTTTTTAACATAGTTTTCGAGCGTTTTGAGGGGACTGGCATCACACAGGTCGAATTTTGCTGCGTCAAATATGTTTGTATCAATCGTTACTGCCAAAGGATATTTGAACATATACAATCATTCCTTTCAATCTCATTTGTCACGCTTTCAAACTCGTTTTTCATAACTGGCAGGAAATCATACGCCCTTTGTGTTTCCCACGCTGTAAAGCCGCTCTCAGCAAGGCATATTGGCACTTTAAGCCGTGACCTTGTACTTGCTTTTAGTTATCCCGTGCGCGTAGGTGCAGCGCACCGACCACGAGGAATACCAGAGCGAAAATCACCCAGCCCCAAATGGGATCATGCTCTGAAATGAAGTAGGCCAGCAGCCCAAATACCGCTGCATAGATCAGCGTAAGCAGCCCGCCGACGAGCCAGAAACCGATGCTGGTATTTTGCAGCCACAACAGTAGCAGGAATGTTGCAACGCCGATCACAAGGCACAGCGCTGGATGAATTGCGGTGAACTGATTGCAGCACACTCCGGCGGCAATGCCGAGAGCGATGCTGTCAAAGAGAATGATATGCCCGAAGAATAGTCCAATCACCGAGCAGACAAGCCCGATAAAAAGCCCAATCGCCATAATCGCGCCCTGCGCTGCCAGCCAACCCATAAAGAAGCCCCCCTTTCGTTTACACCATGATTGCGTCCATAATTGTCTGAATGGTATTACAGGTATCATCAAAGGAAATATCCTTTGCGTACTCATACTCGCGGCTGTATTTCTCCCATAGCTTGCGAAGCGTATCGCTTTCGCGAATCTCTTTCATAATCTCCGGGTAGTCTGTCAGGATCATGCCGCTGCCGCGTTTCTGCGTCGTCCGTTCCAGCGCTCTGCGCAGCGTCGCTCTGTCACACTCCGCGCCGCGCAGCGCGTACAGGATATGTACGTCGTAATAATCTCTCGGACGGGTATTCGCAATGTTGCGGGACAGCACAGTTTCCAGTTTTTCCGCCAGCACCGTTTCAAGGTTATAGGCAAGAATACTGATCGTGCGGTCATCGAACAGCAGCGAGAATGTGTATTCCACCTCGCGGGGCGTTATCATGTCGCCCGTGGTGACATCCACCGTCAGCGGTACGCTGATCGGCGGATAGTTCGCTTTCAGCGCGACCCGGATGCCGGGGTAATCGTCGGTTTCCCGAATGTCAGAGATACCGACGACCTCAAACTGCACGTCGTCGGCAATCTGGACAGCGCAAATCTCTGTAAAGATTTTGCGGATTGCTTCATGCGTCAGGGTGAAGCCCTTGATCGTTGTGTCCAGATCCATTGTTGCCCGTGTGTCCAGCCCCACAATGGCGGAAATCAGGAATCCGCCTTTGAGAATGAAATTGTTCTTATAGGGCGAGAGCGAAATCCGTTCCAGCAGCCGTTCGAGCATATAGTTCTGCATGACGAGCTGCGCCGAGATATGCTTCTCTGCCGCTTTGTTTTTGATAAAGGCTTTCAGTTGCATCGGATTTTTAGTCATCATAGCAAAACCTCCATGTATCGCAGCACCTTAGGCTTCACGCGAAGCTGGTCTGCGTACTGCATCAGTTTGTGAATGTTCTTATCCTTGGACG
>ERZ824473.2468-NODE-2468-length-21490-cov-2.753767_pt1 | contig 21490 bp, 9 predicted proteins | sample MGYA00519874_ERZ824473 | MGnify/ENA primary metagenome ERZ824473 (study PRJEB31778, sample SAMEA3449151) | human gut metagenome | biome: human gut; feature: human-associated habitat; material: faeces | place: United Kingdom | collected 2010/2012 ... | reverse complement strand
GAATTCATTTTTTACCGATGATGGCATGCTGTCATGCATATACTCAAGCGGTGTGGAATAAAAGCTGACATATAACTGATACAGCTTGTTCTGCTTTAAGTATTTGATACAGTCTTTTGATGCAAAGAAGTTATAGAGGTCATCAGCTGACTTAAATAACAGATTCTGGTTGATTGCATACTGAAGGCATATCTTTGCCCTTAACATTCCAAGATACCCATACATGTAGTCTTTAGGGTATCGTCCTTCATTGTTCATTACTTTTTCATATATCCTGAGCGTGTATCTTTTGATGTCATAATCTACATATTTCGGGTATAAAAGATACAGGATATACTCAGTATCATCTTTTGTGACATCACTTGGAAATACAATGTATTTTACCATCTGGTCAAGCTTCATAAATGATATATAGTTTGAATTAAAAAGCTTGATGGCGTTATGTACATCCCACCCGAGTAGATTTTCTATGGCGTATCTGATAACAGATAGCGCTACCCTTTCATTTCCCTTTTTATCAAATAAAAAATAATTTGAAGAAATCTTTTTACGGTTTCCGATAAGAATTTCTTCGTATTCGTTTATAATTCCCATTTTAGTCTCCTTTTAAAACATAAGTATTTAGCGCCTTGAACGCTTACATAATTAATATGAAGAAAAAGACAAAAATTTTTCGCATTTTTCATATTATATATGACAAATTTTTTGCAAATAGCAAATACCAAAAAAAAGGAGGAAAAAAGAATGTCAAATATAGATATAATGAAACGTTTTTTGGCCGCTCGGCAGAATATTGATAAAAATGCACAAAGATTATATCAATGCCTGGAATATCAAAGATGCGATATTGATGCCGTGGTTCTGGATATAGACAACATTGGCTCAATAAAAGCAATACTTGAGTCATCAGAGCTGTCATATTATCTGCTGAATATAGAAAGCCGAGTTGACGGCAAAAAAACAAATAATCTTGTTCTCATCTATCCAAACGAGCAGAGGGAAATATTCTTTGAGCTGCAGGATGAATTAAGTTTTGGAGGCCGTATCTTTGGATATAAAGGTTTCTCGTATAGCGAGTCTGTGGCAATGAAAGATTTCCTTAAAGCTGCAGATGTCAAGTATCTTGCATCTTCCGACAGCGATGGAAAAATTAAATTTATAGTGTCCGAAAAAGATAAAGAGGCAATAACTGAAGCTTTAAGAAACGTGCAGGATGAAATTCCAGGAAATGAAGATTATTTCATTTCAAAAAATATATGTTGGGAGCATGCGATAGAACAGGCTTCAAATGTAATCAATTATGATGGTGGCCCGGCATTTATTGGACGCGAGGGAGGTACCGGAGGCATCAAGCTTGATGAATATGGTGCTGTTGTTATGACAACAAAAGGTAGCCGTTTTATTTCAAGAAATTCAAAGGACTTTGACCGTAAGGTGGTTAATGCAATCTTGAATGATATTGACGGGGCATCTGCACCGGTCAAGGTATTTTATGGCGATATTGTAAATGATATTGCTGGCGATATGACAAGACGGGCAGCAAAAGAAAATGTAAAAATAATGACAAAAAAACAGGCATTAAGTGAGCTTGAGCTTGAATCCCTGCCTGATTTTTTAGAGATTGGCAAAATGCTTGAGGATATTGATGGATACAGCGAACAGAAGAAGGAAGCCCTGTATTCCCTGGCTCGTATGGTAATCTGCCGTGAGCAGACACTGGAAGATATAAAAGAATACAAGGTTTCTAAAGCAGATAAACAAAAATATATGGAAATGCACGAAGAAAATGTAAACGCATTTGCTGAAAAATTTGGAGAAAAAGAGATTCTGATAGGTGATGCTAGTAAAGAGGAGGAAAGGAGAGATGACAGATAAAGATAAAGAAAAAGAGAAACTAAAAACGTATTTTATACTATATGGAATGCTGTGGTTTCTCGGTCTGGTTATAGCCGGAGCGTTGGGATATAACAAGCATGTAAATGGTGACGCTACAATCTTCACTGCAATGGATACGGTAACACATTTCGGAATTTTTTACTGGTTATATCCACCGGCCTGGGGGACTTGTTTAAAATGGACGTTCGTCTATTGGGTTGGGATTGCGATGTTTCTAATATATGAACAGAAATTTAAGCACGATATGGCCGGTAAGGAAAGTGGTTCTGCAAAATGGAATGATACGGTTGAAGAATTTAACGAAGGGCACAATGAGCCTTTCGGGGAAAAAACATATTATCGGGAGAGTGGAGAAGCTAAGGAAAACTTAAACAATCCCGGTCGGCCTGAGGCAAAGCCGGTGCCAGGAGACCCGAATATGATTGAATCAGATTTAGTAAGACTTTCAACAGCGGATATGAAGACTCACCTGAATAATAACGTGTTTATTGTCGGTGGTGCCGGTACCGGTAAATCACGTTTCTTTATAAAACCGAATGTGCTTCAGATGAACTGTTCCTACGTCGTGACTGACCCGTCAGGAGAGCTGCTAAAATCAATGCATAATGTTCTTGTTAAAAATGGGTATACCATTAAAGTATTTAATCTTGTGAATATGAGCCATTCATGTAAGTATAACCCATTTAAATATGTAAGAAGTGAAACTGATGTCAGCATCCTGGTTGACTGTTTTATTTCCAATACGACAGCACCTGACCAGAAAAGTGGTGACCCGTTCTGGGACAAGTCAGAGAAGGCTCTGCTTTCATCCCTGATTTTTTATCTGGTGGATATTGCAGATGAAGAGTTCAGAAAGTTCTCTACTATTTTGTGGATGGTTCAGCTGGCACAAATGGATGAAAATTCACGACAGAGACAGACTTCCAAGTTTGGATTTTCTATGGATATGCCTCTTGATGAATTGTTTAATGGAACGAAGAAAATAACAAGTAAATATATTAAAGATAAATATGGAAAGAACCAGCTGGTGCTGGAAGCAACTGACGTCTCTGACCCGAAAGAGGTTGAAAAACTGCAGGATAAGATAGAAACCTCCCTTTGCCTTACTAACTATAAGACATTTAAACTTGGTGGTACAAAAACACTGAAATCAATCCTTATTTCAGCAGCCGTTAGATTGAATCCATTCAGTATCCCGGCAATCAAAAACCTGACGGATGATGATAATGTAGAGCTTGAAAGCGTAGGCGACAGATTAACATGTTTCTTTGCAATTATCCCACAGACTAACAGCACATTCAACTTCCTGATATCTATGCTGTTCTCCCAGATGTTTGAGTCTTTGTATTACAAAGGCGCAACAATCCCGAACAGCCGTTTGAATTATCATGTAAGATTCCTGCTCGATGAGTTTGCCAACATCGGAAAAATTCCGGAATTCCCGCAGAAAATTTCTACATGCCGTAAATATAATATTTCGACCACAATCGTTCTGCAGTCTATCGCCCAGATAAAAATGTTGTATAAAGATGATTACGAGACCATCATTGGTAACTGTGATACGTCAATCTGTCTTGGTACTAACGAACAGACGACAGCAGAATATTTCAGTAAAAAACTTGGTGTCGGTACTATTACGACAAAAAGCTCAAGCTTTCAGGTTGGAAAACAGGGTGGAACAACCAGCAGACAGCAGACAAAACGAGAGCTTATGCTTCCTGATGAAATCATGACAATGCCTTTTAATAAATGTATCGTCATGATGCGAGGTATTGACCCGTTTTATGATAATAAATATCCACTTGAAACTCATCCCCAGTTTAAGTATACCGGTGACGGAGATAAAAATATGTTTTATGACCTTGACAAAGACCCGGAATTTTTATGCGTTGATAAGACAGAAGAGTATACTGATGATGCTGTAGCTGACAATATAGACGATTCACCGGAAAAACTTAAACCTAAAACTCTTGAAGAGGTGCTCGGAGACCTGCTTTTAAACATCCCTGAAGAAGATGGATATTACCTTATTAAGGATGCTGACAGAAGCCCGTCAGAAATTAAAAAATCAATGTTCAGAAGTATCAAAAAAGACTTTGAAGAAAAGATTAAAGAGGCCATTGAAAAGAAACATAAAACAGCATTCTTTGACGGTAAAGAAATGGATGTATCAATGCTGAGAGGTATGGCAGTAAAAGCCATGAGGTCATATGGTGAATTTATAAACGATGTTGCGATTGCCTGCGACGGATTAAGCGGAAGCGGTCATTTGTGTTGTACGGCAGCAAAAGATGATGATTGTAATGTTGTAAAAGTAATGAAGAACATGAATCTCCAGTCAGAAAACAAGACAAAAGACAGCATAACGGATTTTAAAGTTTATAAGATTAAAGAAGAACTTTCAGAAGACAAATTTGATAAATTCAAAAAAGGATGCCAGCTTGGAGCCGGAACGGTTGCAAGTACAAAGACTTTAGATGTAGATGACCTTGAATTTGAAGATTAAGTCTGATTGTATTGCCCGCAAAATTGCGGGCAATATTTTTTTGTCAAAAAAGCGTTAAAAAAAGAAAAAATCAAGCATATTGAAAATAGAACATTTTTTGTGAAAAAAAGGAGAAGTTAAAATATGCAGATTATAGAACTTACGGAGGCTGAGTTTGATAAGCTCATGAACCGTCTTGATAAGGTAGAAATGGAAAAAGACGGGTATATCCCGTCAGAAGAAGATGTCTTTGATTACATAGAAAAGCATCCTGAAAAATATTATCTGTATCTGCTGTGGTACAGCGAACATAAGCCGAAGCCACAGTCAGAAGAAGAAAAAAAGAACTTAAAAAAGATAACAAAAATCATAAACAATACAATAAAAATCATTTAAAAACAGGAGGTAAAAAAGTTGAAATATTTATACTTAGCCGAGAAACCGTCAGCAATGAAGGCCGTTAAGGCTGCTTATGAAGCAAGCAATAAGCCTCTTGGTGATATCGATTTTTTTGCTCTGTCCGGTCATATATGTAAATTATGCGAGCCAAAGCAATATGACGACTGGGACAGTAAATGGGAAGAGCTTGAGCTTCCAATGATGCCAAGTCCGTTCAAGGTTGGAGTTCTGAGACCAGATAAGGTAAAAGAGCTGCAGAAGCAGTTAAAGCAGGTAAAATATGATGCCATTATCGTCGGCACCGATAGTGATGTTGAGGGAAATGGCATTTATGACCTGATAGAGACGTATCTTGGCCTGCAGAATTATAAAACTTATCGTTTCTTTGAAACCGACCTGACACCGAAGGGGATTATGGATTCCATGAATAATCTTACTGATTATCATACAAATCCGCGAGATGTTGGGATGACACAGGCGTTCAGAATCAGAAGCCGTTTTGACTGGCTGATTGGCTTTAACATGACTGTCGCGTATACGGTCAAATCAGGATTCCTAATGAAGGTTGGACGTGTAAAGGCGCCTACATTAAAGCTTGTATATGATAACTGTAAAGCAATTGATGGTTTTAGTTCTAAAACAGCGTATCAGCCGGGGATTGTGACTGATAATCCTGAGGTGACAGCACTGATGATTGATGATGATGGTAAAGCTGTTTCATTTGCGTCAAAGGATGATGCGAATAAGATTCTTGATACTCTGTCCGGACAGGCAGTCGTTGAAAGCTTTACAAAGACAACAAAAAAGACACAGCCCGACCAGTTATATAAATTGACAGATATGCAGGTTGAAGCCGGCAAAAAGTATGGCTATACGCCGGAAAGGACATTGGAGCTGATTCAGTCCCTTTACGAAAAGCATAAGCTGATTTCATATCCGAGAACTGATGGCCGGTATGTATCATCTGAAAAATCGAAAGATTTCCCGATGCTCTTAAATGCTGTCAAGGCTATGCCGGAGTTTACGGATATTGTAAAGAATATTACACCGGAAGACATTGCAGCAGCGCAGGGTAATAAAAGATTTGTGAATGATGTTGAAGTAAAAAAGACATCCCATGATGCCTTGATTCCAACTGGCGATACAGCTGGTTTAAAAAATTTATCTGCTGATGAAAAAAATATCTGTACCATGATTTTCAGACGTTTCCTGTCTATCTTTATGCCGCCGCTAGAGGAAGAAAAGACAAAGGCTGTGTTAAGTGACAACGGAAACAAATTCGTTTGCACAGGTTCTGCGGTAGTAAAACCTGGTTATACAACACTTTATTCGGTACCGAAAAATAACCCTCTGCCGGTATTGAAAAACGGGCAGGTGCTATCTGAGAAAGATAAAATTCTGCACGAGATTGTAAGCAAACCGCCGGCAAGATTTACACAGGCGACACTTATCAGTGCGATGGAAAATGTTCAGAAATATATGGCTGCAGATGAGGTTGATTTGAAGAATGCAATGAAGAAAGCCGGCGGAATCGGCCAGCCTTCTTCAAGAGCGGCAATCATATCTGACCTGGTAAATACAGCATATATCAAAGATGTGACATCAGGTAAGAACAAAGGCCTGTACATAACAGACAGCGGTAAAAAATATATTGAAAACCTTGGAAACAGTTCTATCGTCAGCCCTGAACTGTCGGCTGAATGGGAAGTCCATATGACTCATATCAGGGAAGGCAGCGAGGCTTACGATGATGTTTACGAAGAAATTGTAAATTACGTGTATGATGCACTGGAGGAACTAAACAATATGCAAATAGAAAAGACAACAGATAGAAAAGAGGTTGGGGTATGTCCGATATGCGGCAAGCCGGTTGTAGAACTGCCAAAAGGCTGGGGCTGCAGCGGATATCCGGAATGCCATTTCTCTATCTATAAAACAATTGCGGGGGTTGACCTGACAGAGAAGCAGGTAATGACACTTCTGGCAGGTCAGACAACAGAAGTAATTTCCGGATTTAAGAGTAAATCCGGAAAGACATTTTCGGCAGCTCTGACGCTTCAGGAAGACGGTAAGGTAACATGGGCGCCATTTGAGTCAAAGACAGACCTTAAATGCCCGAAATGCGGCAAGCCACTTGTAAAAACGCCTATGTCATATAAATGTGAAGATGATGGCTGCGGGTTTATTTTATGGAACAGTATCTGTGGAAAGACACTTACTGAAGAGCAGGTGAAAAAGCTGCTGGCGGGTGAGACGACAGATGTTATCAAAGGATTTAAGAAAAAGGATGGCAGTAAATTTGATGCGGCATTACAGATTAAGGATGGCAAGCTGACATGGGCGATGGGAGCAGCAAAAGATACTGGCCTCAAGTGTCCAAAATGTGGAAAGCCTATTGTTGAAAGCAGCAAAGCTTTTGCATGCAGTGGAAATAAAGGGCGCGATAAGGCTGACAGTACATGTGATTTTATCATCTGGAAAAATGTATGCGGAAAAGACCTGTCGGCAAAGGATGTAAAAGACCTTTTGACAAAAAAGAAAACAGGACTTAAAAAGAATCTGCAAAGCAAAGCCGGGAATTCATTTGATGCGTATGTTGTTATGAAGGATGATTTTACAACCGGGCTTGAATTTCCTGAAAAAAAATAAAAATCCGATAAAAAAACGAATTAAAGAAAAATTCAGCATTCTAATATAGACCGGAATATTCCGGTTTTGTATATCTGCAAAGAAAGGGGGAAATGGCAATGGTTGTTGTAAATGGCAGAATCGTTGATTTTCTGATAGACAGATGCGAAGACGGATATGCTGAATTTCTCTTTAAAAGTGACTATGATAAAGACTGCCCGCGGTTTGAAGCTATATGCTCGGGTAAGATTCCTGATGTGGTGCCTGGCGTGCCGATAAAAGTAGAGTTTCGTGTTGAGACTGTAAACGACATCACCAAAATAGATTTTAAGGCGTTAAAGATAGAACAAATCACAAAATTTGTGAAAACAAAATACATGAATGAAACCGCATATACCTGTATCAATTTTAATGATGAAGAATATGCAAAAACATTACTGACGAAGGTGAAGGGAATCTCTGCGAAGATTGCAAACAGGATTCTTGAAGCTGTTGATGGTGACATAAGCAGATTGTCAGGCATGTGGGATGATAAGGACTTCTGGAAAGATTTCAGAGGGTCAAAGAGGTATCTTGCAGAGTTGAAAGACACTGTCGGCTCAATGCTTGAAAAAGATTACCTCGTAAAGAAATACCAGAAATATGGAATTGGATACCCGCAGATTGATATGCTGGCTGCAATTTATGGACTTGAGGCAGAAGAAAAGCTCTGTCATAATCCGTATGCGGTACTGTATCGTCTTGAACTTGATTTTCAGGTGGCTGATAACCTGGCAAAAGATTTGAATTTTGATTATCTTGCCCCGGAAAGAGTAAGGGCTATTATCTATCAGGTATTGAATAACAATGAAGCCAGCGGGAACACCGCAATGCGATTGAAGGACTTTTATATCAACTGTGCAAGGCTTCATCGTATGTCTGCCTGGAAAGATTATGTAGTATCTCCTTATTTTCTGCTCTCCACATTGACAGCAATGCGGAAAGTGTATTATGAAAACGGGCTTATAGGATATATAGATACTCTGAATATGGAGGCTGATATTGCATTCCAATTAAACCGTTTAATGTCTGCTGATACAAAGCTGGGTATTTCAGATGATGTATACGACTCCATCAATGATAAGTACAATAAAGAGCAGCTTGAATTCTTAAAAACATTTGACCAGAACAGCGTGGTGATTCTGCTTGGACGCGGAGGCACCGGCAAAACACATACCATCTGCGGTGCTATCAATCTTTTTAAGAGTAAGAAACCGAAGGAGGAAATCAGACTTTGCGCTCCGACGGCGAGAGCAGCAGGTGTATTGAAAGAACATTCAGGGCATGAATCGTCAACAATGCATATTATGCTTGAACTGAACCCATATATGCCAGATGATGCCGGCAGGAATGAGGAGAACCCGCTTGATGCTGATTTTATTGTTGTTGATGAAATGTCGATGGTCGACACGGAGCTTATGTACCACCTTTTGAAAGCCATAAAGTCCGGGGCAAAACTGATTTTAAGCGGTGACCCTGACCAGCTTGAAAGCGTTGGCTGTGGTGCAGTTCTGCGTGACCTGATAAACTCAAACAAGATACCAAAAATAAAGTTAAAAAAAATCATGAGACAAAGTGAAGGCTCTGCGGTTATAGATAACTGTGGGAAGATTCTGGCTGGCAGGTATGACTTTATTGAAAACGATGCCTTTAAAATTCGGAATTGTAAATCCGAGGACGAGGCGAAGGCATATTTAAAGTCGTGTTATACCGGAGACCCGCATCGCACACAGATATTGTCAACAACAAAAAAAGGTACAGTCGGAACAATGTCGTTAAACCATGATTTTGAAGATATTGAACAGCCCGGAGTCTGGTTTCATAACAGCCATTTCAAACTCGGCGATAAGGTTGTTTTTACCAAAAACAATTATGATGCCGGTTATTGCAATGGTGATATCGGATTTGTTGAAACGATAGAAGCTCCGATACAGATTAAGAAGCAGGGTGAAGATAAAACAATAGAAATAAACCGTGATACGGCTATGGATATGGAGCATGCAGATGCTATTACAATACATAAAAGTCAGGGCAGTGAATATGACAATGTTTATATCATGCTTCCGGATAAGCCTTTATCCCTGCTTACGCGTAACATGGTAAACACCGCCATTTCAAGAGCAAGAAAATGCGTAACATTGATTACAATAAATGATGCTCTTGCTATAGCGGCAAGCAATAAATGTAAACGAAACAGAATAACAAGATTAGAAGAAAAATTAAAGAATATGGGGGAAGAAGAATGCCAAAAGGAATGTCAAGAACACGTGGAGTAAAGAAGAAAGTCAATCCATTAGTAGAACATATCGCTGATTTTTCAGATATTGAATACGACAGCGATGATAGCCTTGAGATTATTGATGCTCATGCAACACAGAAGCGTGATGATGAATGTGAGGATGAGACTGATAGAACATGGATGTATAAGAACCCTGGGGATGAAGAGATTGTTGATGAAGACGAAGTGACGGATGAAGATTTGTGGGGTGATGAAACTGCTGCCACCGAGCCGGAAGATGACAAGGTTACAAAACAGCCGGAACGAATCCGTAATGAGTCTCAATTAGACCAGTATATGGCTGCTGCCGTCTGGTTTCACGATATTAGTGAAAGAGGTGAAATTTCAGATGACGAATTGAGATATGTAGAGCTTATGCTGATTGAAATGTCAAATTTTTATTTTGACAACCTCAAAAACATCCATCCTTCCGGCAAATGTCTCGACTCCATAAAGAAAATATACCGTGACATACAGGAGGCGGGATTATGTACAAAATCTTAAAAAGTATGCTTGCAGAGTTTTCATATTTTATTGAGAAGCATTTCGGCATTACTTCTATATTATGGTCTATATTGTTTATGGCCGGATGCTGTGCGATTGTCGGAGTCGTGATTATGAAAACTGCTGAAATTATATCTTGTTGTAAAAGTACAAAAAAAGCAAAAAAAAGCGGTAGTAAAAGCGGCGGCAAAAACGGCATAACTGATAGCGATGAGGCTGCCAGTGTGGTTAGTGCTGACAATACTGGTAATAACGAATGTGGTAAATGCAAAAATGGCCTGAGCATGTTCCCGGTGTACGTCGGTTTTACGGTTGTATGCTCTTATATGATGAACCGTTTGATAGCATTATCTTATACGTGGGACAGTAAGCTTCAGAGAGTTATGTCTAACTTCCATTATGTATTGTCATTCAAGGCTAACAGAAAGCTGTTTTTGAACGCCCTGTCGCTGCCTGACAATACCACAAATAATAATGGATTGTTTCAGATTGCAATGTATTTAAACAACAATCAGTGGCAGAATGTATACGATAATGCAGGTGGCTCTCAGTGGTATTTCGCCAAAATTAAAAAGGCGGTTGATGAAATTTTAAAAGTTGGTGATACCCATCTGACACTTGGCGTTGTATATCAGGGTGCAGCAATGCTGATTCCGATTGCTTTGATTATAGTGCTTGGTGTCATATTGCTGCTGAAAGGTAAAAAGCTACATGGAATCCTGGTACTTGTATGCGCCGGATTATGTGCATTTGGAAATTTTGGTGCAGTGATATTTATGGCGACAATGCTGATTTTGGGAGAATTGTTGTCAATAATCGTGGATAGTTCACTTGCAAAAAATAAAGATTTATTCGACAAAAGAAAGCAGGATTTGGCTTAAAACCAAATCCTTCTTTTTTTGGAAAAAAATGTATTATTCAGGGAAAAATTTAGCATATTAAATATGCGGCAGGATTCTGCCTTAAATTGATAACTATACGTAGGGAGGATTTTTTGATGGAAATAAAGAAATACAAAGAATTACCACATTCAAAATCCATTCTTATAGCCGATAAAGATGCATTTGAAACATTTTTATTAACAGGACATGAAAATCTGATTACTGGATTATATGAAGACGTATATTTAACGCCGGATATTTACCAGCATTTCGTAAAAAATCTTGATATAAAAGCACTGAAACGCTTTAACGAATTTGCGAAAGAAATTGAGTATAATGCCAGTGATATTGCCATCAGAAGCATTCTTGAACAAAATCAAATGATGCTTAAAGATGATGGATTTGCTGTAATTGCGGCTATGATGAAGAAGATGGATGTTTTTATTGATGACCCGAGAAAAGCTGCTGTGTTTGAAGCAAGGTCTGTACATGTAGTACGGCCGTCTGAATTAATTATGGCAGCGACAACAACAGAGCGTGAGTAAAGGAGGTGTAAAAAGTGAATAAGAAAAATGTTGACTACATATTATCTTCAACAGATGGAATAGAGCTGCTTGCCAATCTGTTTCAGAATGGTATGGCTCTTGACCTTGTTGATGTGACGAGAGCCAGAGATAACGTAGACCTTCCGGAAGACGAAAGACATATCTATGATATGGCTGATGCCGCTCTTGACAGAGTAGATTTAGATAAACTGTATGAAAATGCCGGAGACTTTGAGCTTCAGGATAAATATCCGGAATTCTTTGATTATCTGCAGAGCCTGCAGCGTGACAGGGAGAACGATGAACCTGAACGTGTCCGTGAAGATGAGGCTGGCGAAGCCGAGGAAGAAATAGAGGAAGAACTTGAAGAGGGCATACCGGAACCACTTTCAACAAGAGATACTGTAGTAAAAAACATTATTGAAGGTGAGCATACAGGCAAGGAGAGCGACTCCAGAAAATATGTAGAAAAAGACGAATATAGAGCGAAGCTTGATGCTGAAAGGGAAGAATCTATCAGAAGAGCCCTTGAAGCAGATGAGGCATTGAACAAAGAGCGTGAACTTTCAGCCAGAGAGGATGCTGCAGCAAGGCTTAGAGAGCAGGAGTTCTTTGATAAAAGAAAAGCAGAAGAAACTGATTTTGACGAAAAAGCAAGACGTGAAAAAGAGGCGGAAAGATATACAGAAAAAGATACCAACCGCAGCAAGTCTTTTGAAGATAGAAAAGATGAAGCAAAAATAGATAAAGACTATTCAACAAATGCTGATAAACAGGTTGACTCTTCTTTTAGAAGCGATGCAGTGGATAATGCCGGTGATGCCGGAAAGCGTAGATATCAGCAGTCAGAGCAGGTCAATAACATGCACGGTGGAGCTAATGATGCCGGTGATGTAAGCAATGCAATCCATAGTAAAACATACGGAACTGAAACTGCTGCTGAAACAGCAGCGACGGCCGCAGCTATGGAAATGGCCAGAAGGGAAGCTGCAGCAAAAGCACAGGTTGGATATGGCAATACCGGGAATAAAGAGACTGCTTCAAAAGCGGAAACAGAAAAACGTAACGCTGAAAAGTATGACTCTGATAAGAGAGAAGCCAGTAAAAGCCAGGAAGAGTCCTCAAGACTTGATAACAACTACAGTTCAAAAGCTGAAAGCCAGATTGACGGAAATTCAAGAACCGGTTCTGTAAATGATGCTGGTGATGCCGGAAAACGAGGCTATCAGCAGTCAGAGCAGATTGGCAGCACTCATTACGGTGATTCCAATGCCGGTGATGTTACTCATGTGGTAAAAAGCAGGGAGTATGAAACATCAAAGGAAACCGCAGATGCAAGAAGAGAAGTCGATGAGGCGGTGAGAAGAGATACTGCTGCAAGAGAACAGAAAGAAGCTGAAGGTGACCGTAGAAGCAGAAGGGAGCAGGAAGAAAGAAGGGAACGTCAGGAACGCGCTGAAAGAAGAACCGATTCTTATGGCTCTGATACTGCTTTAAGAGATGAAGATACAAAGCGTGAAATAGAAAGACGTCAGCATGAAGCGGAAGCGAACAGGTATCATGACGCTGAAGCTGGTAAACGTGACCAGTATAGTGGTTCAGGAAAGTATGAACCGGAACAGCGAGCAGAAACTGCAATGCGTGAAGAGGCCCGCCGTGAAATGGATAAACGTCAGCAGGAAGCAGATAAATACCGCAATGCTGAAGCGGGCAAAAATGAAACTGACACAAAGAGTGAACGCGAAAGCGGAAACAGAGTTAATAATGATTATAACTCAAATCGGGAAAGCCAGATTGACAGCAGTTCAAGAACAGGCTCTGTAAATGATGCCGGTGATGCCGGAACACGGAGCAGCATGCAGTCTGAACGGGTTGAGAATCTGCATAATGGAAACACAAATGTCGGTGACGTGACAAATGTAGTTGGTGGTAAAACATATGCTTCTGAAGCGGCAGCTGCTGCTACGGCAGCGTCAGACGAAATGTCAAGAAGAGAGTCGGCTGCAAAAGAGCAGAGAGAGGCTGACCGATATAATGGTTCAAGCAAGTATGAACCAGAGCAGCGGACTGAAGATGCAATGCGTGAAGAAACCCGCAGAGAGATGGACAGACGCCAGCAGGAAGCTGACAGATACCGTAATTCTGAGACAGGCAGAAGTGAGACTGATGCAAAGCGTGGCGAAAACGGAACCGGAAACAGAGTTGATAACAGCTATAACTCAAACCGTGACAGACAGGTTGACAGCAGCTCAAGGACAGGTTCAGTACATGATGCCGGTAATGCCGGAACACGAAACAGCATGCAGTCTGAACAGGTTGGAAATCTGCATAATGGAAGTACAAATGCCGGTGATGTTACAAATGTAATCGGTGGAAGGACGCACGCATCTGATGCGGCAGCAGCTACAGCAGCGACAGTAACAGCGACTGTAGCAGCGGCAGAAATGACAAGAAGAGAAGCGGCTGCAAAAGAACAGAGAGGAGCTGAAGCTGACCAATACCGCACTTCCGGAAAGTATGAACCGGAACGGCGGACTGAAGATGCAATGCGTGAAGAAATCCGCATGGAAATGGACAGGCGCCAGCGTGAAGAGGATATCCGTCGTGATGACAGAATAACAAGTCCAGAAAAGAATCAGGAAAGACCGGCAGAGCATCGTATTGATAATAATTACAATACGCAGCCGGGACGCCAGATTGACGGAACATTTAAAACAGGAACGATATCAGAGGCAGGAAAAAATGCTTCACAGCCGGAAAAGATTGACAGTGTTCACGGTGGAAGTTCTACGGCAAAAGAGTCTTTGAATGCTATTAAGGCAAAAGACTATTCAGGAGATAACAAGTCTGAGGCGACACCGGTTCAGCCGGCGGTACAAGGGAAAAAAGATATCCCGAATAACCAGGCTTCAGGATACAGAAGAGATTCGTATGCCTCAGCCGGAATGAATGCAGCCGTTGCGGGTACTGCGACCATTGTTAATAACACTCATAAAGCATCAGCTGCAGAAAAAGTGGTGACTGGACAGAAAAGACCGTCAGAATCGCGGCCGCAGGAACATCGTATTGATAATAATTACAATACACAGCCGGGACACCAGATTGACGGAACATTTAAAACAGGAACGGTATCAGAAGCAGGGAAAAATGCTTCACAGCCGGAAAAGATTGACAGTGTACACGGTGGAAGTTCTACTGCAAAAGAATCTTTGAATGCTATTAAGGCAAAAGATTATTCAAGCGGTAATAAATCCACAACAACACCAGTTCAGCCGATATTTAAAAATAAAGATAGTGTGGAGTTAAAAAAGAACGGCGAATCCAAGATTGATAACATCGCTCGAGAGCCTGGTTCTTCGGCTTCAACTCAGAATATTGGTCTTGATTCTCATTCTAAGAAACATGTATACGAAAGAGATTCGTATGAAATGGCAGGACAGAAGACAAGCGAAAACTTCGGCAAGCCAGATTTGAATCAATCTGCTTTAGAAAAAAATATAAAAGATAGCAAAAAACAACTGGCAAAAGAAGGCTCAAGAATAATTGATTCTGAAAATAAAGAACATATCTATACTGCAAAAGATGGAAATAAAAATAACCATGTACAAATAAACAAAGCTGGAGCGCAGGTTGTTGACGGGCATGTATCAAAAGAGATAAGTGGTCCGGCTGATAACGTAATTAAAACTCCTGGCAGCTCAAAATTAGATGTTTCAAAAGCTGTTGCCGGCCAGGTCGCTGCCGCTGCTGCTGTTGGTGGAGTAACAAATAAAAATAAAAGTATAGCGGCGAGCGCTAATACTTCTATATCACAAGATACAGTAAAGGATGTAAGCGAAGCCGTAATAAAGCAAAAAAATAAATCACAGCTGTGGAATCAGGCAATTAACAACACCCAAGACTTAACCTCTAAAAGTAATAAATTGATTGCTGATTCATACGCTATGGCTGGTCAGATTGATGCTGAGACGGCGAAAATGATTGCTGAATTTAATAATAACCCTAGCTTTGGGTTTTCGCCGGCAAGTGGTGCTGGATTTTCAACTAATGGCACAGCAGAAGCTATAAAAAACGCTACAAAAAGTTCAATCGGTAACAGTATTGCAGCAGCCAAAATCGGAGCTGATATATATAATGCGTCATCAAGAGTTAAAAATGTAGGTCTTGTTGGTGCTATTAAAAATAATGAAGTTGGCCTTAAAATTGATGGCCGAATGAAGTTTTTCACGATTAGGTCTGATGGCACTATTAATGTTGATGGTGTATTGCTAAATGTCTATAAGACAGAGAGAAGCAATTTGGTTTTTGTTGGATGGAAGGATGCTTTCGTTAATGGCAATGAAATTATAACATCTAATAATGTTAGATTTCAGATTGGGTCAGACGGAAACTCAATTATAACTGGAACAAAACTCAATTTGTCACTCTCTAATAAAGAATTAAACGCAACTGACATAAATAAAATTGGCGAAAAACTTGTTGAACCTGGAATTGCAGCATCGTTTGCTCCTGCGATAGTTAACAAAACAATTTCTGCTGATGATTTTGTGAAAGATGGAGATTCATTTGCGACTAATAAGTTAACTGAACGCTTTGGAGATAGAAACTTATCAAATCTGTTGAGAAGACATCAGATATCTGGAACGATAGACCGTCAAGGACGCATCATGCATGTTATGATGACACGTTATGCATCAAATGAAATGAGAAAAATCACTTTCAGTAAAGAAAGTATTGATTTTATCGCACAAAATTACAATAAGATTATCTCAGTAAATGCAGACACGGCTTCAAAGATTGCAAAAATCAACAGTATTCTTGAAGACAGGCACTTAAGTGACATTGAAAAGGAATGTTTATTTGATTTGCGTACACAGCTTGCTGACAAAAAAATGTCTTGCAATGTTGATAAGTTAAAAAGACAGCTGAAAGCAGGGCACCTTGATGAAGAAAGTGCACGACTGGCTCAGGATTATATAAATGTATTTGAAAACACAAGAAAAACTATCATAAAAAATGGAATATTCGCTTATGATGACAGTGCTTATTTGAAGTTTCAGCTTGAGGTAGCCGGCCTCCCGACGAATGTCAAAATGCTTCAGACAATGATGGATAAAAATGCAATTCCAGAAGAAAGCATGAAGCTTGTGCAATCATACATAGACGCATCAAATGGAAAGATTAAAAGAGGTGTAATTGAAGACGGTTTTTTTGCTGCCTCAATGGCAATGCTGGTAGAGGCAAACAATCTTCCATCCAACAGAAGAGCATTAAAAAAGCTTTTAAAGACTGGCAATGTAACAGAAGAACAGAAAGCAATTATAAAAAATATGCTTAAGATAAACCGAATCAATGGAATACGAAATTTTGTTGCAAGACAGGCTCATAAGCTTCAAAGAGCGGGTGTAAATGCTTACCGTAAATCAAAGAACTTTTTAAATAAGTATATGGGGTCAGATTATACATTCAGAGGTCTTATGATAATGCTTGGAGGAGCCGGAAAGGTTCGGTCTATAGCGATGAAGGCTTACAGGACAATAAAATTTGTAAGAAGTGTACCTATGAAGTTCGCGAGAGCAGTTGATGCCACGCGAAAAGCCGCGATTTCTGTTGCTAAAGTATCAACCTCCGCGTTTCGTGCCAGCCAAAAAGCGCTTACATATGGAGCCCGATTTACAATGAGTACCGGAAGGCTTGTAAAAAGAAAAGGTGTCAAGTTTACAGTTAAAAGAAGAGGTAAGCGTGCAATCAGAAAATTTAAGATGCTTGGAAATGGTATAAAAAACCTTTCAATCAAATCGTTAAAAACCATGGTACAAATCATTATCAGATTATTGACAATGCTTGGTACTGCAATACTTAGTGCAATGGCTCCGATATTACTGATATTACTGTTTGTACTTATATTAATCTTTTCAATATTGTCCTTTATAAGTAATGAAGGCGATGAAGTTTATTATGATGCCGGTGATGAAGATACTACAGAAGCAGCACAGGAAATGGTTGATTTGCTTACATTGTGCCATGCGTCATTTAGGAATGCATTATCCGGCGGTGGCGGCGGTGGAACTGCAGCATCAGGAACAGACCCTGATGGAGGCCCGCAGATGCAAAAGGGAGATTCTTCTAAGATTGGAGACCCAGACAATCCAAGTAACAGTCTATACGATGTTACACAGGGTACGTGGTGGAATACAGAAGGAAAAAATTCAATTGATATTAATTGGAGCGCTGGTTCTGACTGTGACACGTTAAAAAAGAAACTTGAAGCAGATGGAGCACTTGAAAGCCGTAATGGTTATGCCGTTGCTAAATATGGAGATAAGACTGTATTTTTGGCAGCATTTGGCACATTCTGGGGAAAAGTAGGTGATGTACTTAAAGTTGAGTTTAATCAGCCAATATCATTAGGTGGAGAGCCTGCATCGAAAGAAATTTATATGATGATGTTTGATACAAAAGCACATAAAGATACCAACTACCCTGCAGAGCCAGAAGGAGTTTATGGTCATCATATGCCAGACGGAGCACACACAAGAGATTTCGCTGAGTTTATGGGAAAAGATGGAGAGCCTGAAAATATGAATGGAAAGGGGTATCTTCCAGTACAAGCGACAAATCTTGGAAGTGTTTTAGATGGAACGTGTGACCTTGCAACAATAGGTGGAGGATTATCAACAAGTGTTAGTGCAGACGTCTTCTACAGACAGGAAATTGACCAGGATGTATACAGAGATATCATTGACCAGAAAAATAATATTTATTATACATTCCCAGAAGACCAGGAAACCCCTGATGGAATTTCTCCGACCCCGACCCCGGAAGGATATGATAAAACTACTGCAAAGGGCGCTGTTTATGGTTTTTACAATAACAACCAGGAACTTATTTCTATGGTTCTTGCAATGTATGACTTTGATATAAATGATGTAACATCGGTAAAGAAAACAATTCTTGCAAAGGCAGATAAGTCAGGAATTAACGAGGAAGCTGCAGATGAAGCTCATGAACTTGATGTTACAAATAAGATTGATGACGATACATGGAAATTGATTGCATATTTTGATAAGTATGGCTTAGACATGACCAACTATACTATTGGTGGATATGATGATTTAAGATATTCAACATTAGTAGCATTGTTTAACGCGTCACATATTATCACATGGACTCCGGTAACTCAGTATCATCAGGGTCCTGATGGATTGCCTACATACGACAAAAATGGAAAGGCAATTGACGAAACAAATACTGATGGTATGACATATCAGGTTCCGGTAATGGTTTATGACACAAGACTTGTTTCATATAAAGACGGAACAACAACAAGGATTCCGGACGTACATCAAAAAACTGATGCAAATGGAGACCTGGTGTTTGAAACTAAATATAAAGCATGTCCAGGACATAAAAAGACAAGTACTGCGGTTATTACATTACATTTTGACAGTTTGCTTGATATCAAGGGATGGTATGATAAAAACATTTACGGAGTTGACGATTTTGATAAAGAAAATCCAAATTATTCAAGCGATAAGATAAAAGACATAAACTATAAGGCAAAAGAATCAGTTCTTAAATATGGAACTCAGCGAATTAAAAAACCTGAATTTAAGATGGGAATTCCCGGAACATGTTCAGATAGTGGTGAGACGAGCTCAGGCTCATTTAGCCCTGGGGTAATGACTGAATCACAGAAAGAAGTCTGCCGACATGTTTATAAGTTCTTGACAAAAGACATGACCCCTAAGCTTACAAAAGAACAGGCAGTTGGCGTATTAGTAAATATTATGCATGAGAGTGATTTTAATTATACGGCAACAGAGCATTCTGATGGAAGCGGAGGATATGGCCTTGTACAGTGGACAGGCGGAAGAAGGACTAACCTTGTCACATGGTGCAATAACAATGGCGTAAAATACAATACATTGGAAGGTCAATGTAAATTCCTTGAATATGAATTTTCATCGAGCGCGGTATGGACAAATTCAGGCGTTAATGGATTTCTGCAGTGCTCAAGCGCTTATGATGCAGGACGGTATTTCCTTAAATACTTTGAACGCCCGGCAGCTAAGTACGAAGCGCAGAGAGAAGCTTCCTTAAATCAAGATATTGCAACTATTGAAAGTATGTTATAAGGAGGGCGATTATGTATAACAAAAAAACATGCCACAATGCGGAGACAAACATGTCTCCGCGTAAGCGGCAAAAAAAATATAAAAAAAATCAAATTTTATCAGTCGTAATGGCAATTGCGTGTACGGTTGTGACACCTGCTTCTGATGTTGCTCTGTCTATGGCTTTTATGACTCAAAACGTATATGCTGAAAACATACAGACTACATTTCCTGACGGTTGGAATAAAGATGATAAAGATGATAAAAAAGACGATAAAAATAATACAGGCTCAGGAAATACAGATTCAGACAAAAATACTGGTAATACAGGCAATACAGGTACTGAACCAACCCCAACATTGGGGGCAGTAGAATCCCCAACGCCAACTCCAACAGCTAAGGAAAAGAAGGCAATGGAAAGTATTATGCCTGGATTATCAAAATTTGATTTTCAGGCTTATAAATGGCCGGGGTCAGTCAGTGTTGGCACATTGGCGTATTCTATGGCCGAAAGTCTTTACACGATGCGTAACAGTGAAACAAAAAAACCATTATTATGGAATAATGACGATGATGTAACGCAAGATATGAAGAATTTTTATTCATCAACAAACTGGAACAACTTTGAAGGAATGTATGAAACGATAGAGATAAGTAATTTTTGTCAGGCGATTTTATCAGACGAAGTTAAACAGTTCGAAGATTTAATGGATGCTGCAGCTGAAAAATATGGTTTTAAGCCTTATAAGGAAATATTTAAAGCGATTGCTCAGGCCAGATTTAATGAATATAAAGATGACTATGCAACAGCCAAGGCTATAAAAGGGAATGAGGTCGAAAAAGAAGTTACAGCTACCGATAAGAAAGGTAAGACAACAACAAAAAAGACCGGAAACCCTGACTTTAAATTTGATTTGTTTCATATAAACGGTTCATGGCTGGCAAGAGCAGAAAATGGTGATAAAACACCAGTGGGGTCTTTAGTTGCTCCGACTGCTTCTCCGATGCCGACACCTCTTCCATGGGGTGATATTTCTGGAACACCAGTTCCTCCTCCTGCAACTCCGTGGCCAGACGCTGATGATGAATCAGAAGCACAGAAAAAATGGCATAGAGATAATGGCAGCTGCTATACAGTAGCTGATTCTATTGATATTGCAGCGCAGGCGTTTAGCAGAATCATAGAGGATGCATGCTATCCTTCACCATACTCAACAGAAACACTTATGAGTGCAGTACAGGGTTTTGAATTTGGCGGAGATTCTGAGGCGATAAAGAACCGGTTCAGTACAACCTCGACAAAACTTAGCGGATTTACAAATTTTGTTACATTTACGAATTACTGTGACCAGCAATCAATGGCCAGCAAAAAGCAGGAAGGAGAGAGTAGCAGTGATGAAGAAGTGGATTATGATGCTATCATTAAGAGATATGCGAAAGTAATTGCTGATGGTGTAAAAAGAACAGACGAAGGTAAAGAAAAGAAAGATGATAAGTATGGAGAATATAAATATTCTGACCAGTTCTTTTATCAGAAGGTATTTGAAAACTATACGTGCACTGGTGGTGGTTCAATGGATTATGGAGAATTGCCAGAGGAAATGAAAGAAATTTTAAGAAAATGCATGAGAACATGGGATAGCAGGGTAACAAAGGAGAGGCGAGAAATCATACAACAAGGCGTTCTGCTTTATGGCGTTACATATTCAATGGATGCA
>ERZ824473.2467-NODE-2467-length-21495-cov-5.682136_pt1 | contig 21495 bp, 17 predicted proteins | sample MGYA00519874_ERZ824473 | MGnify/ENA primary metagenome ERZ824473 (study PRJEB31778, sample SAMEA3449151) | human gut metagenome | biome: human gut; feature: human-associated habitat; material: faeces | place: United Kingdom | collected 2010/2012 ... | reverse complement strand
GTGTTCGGCTACGAACCGGAAGGTCGGGGGTTCGAATCCCTCCTGGTGCACCAAAACAATTGATACTGTAAGAATTTAGCAAATGAATTCCTACAGTATTTTTGAACTTACCTCATTTTTACTCCATTAGTTTTACTTGTTTTCCATATTTTTTTATTAAATATATAAAATAATAATTATTATTATGTTTTTCTTCCATTCAATACTAATTTTATATAAATTATTTTAAAAAGGGAATGCTCGAAAATGAAAAAAATAAACTCTTTCTAACAATTGAAACAGCAGTTTTTTATGATTTTTTTAACTTACCAAAAAACACCTTAATTGGTATTTTAATATTTAAAAAAAATTGTAATTTATATTACTCTTTATCTTTTTTACTATTCTTATATAATGTACTAAATATTAGTGTAAATAACATTGGTATAACTGAATATCCAGCATTATCTAATTTATGAGTAATTACCAAATATCCACCAACCAAAGTTAAAATTTCAAATACAAGACTTAATATTGAAAATATTTTTGATATCAATTTTTCTTTATTCATAACTTTTAAATCTCCTTATACATATAATTTGTATTACTTTTTATTAGTTATTTTATAAATAATTAAACCTATTAAAAAGCCAATACCAGAATCAACCAAATACCAAACTGCGTGAATTAAAGCTGAACTATTATAATAAATAAACACTGATGGTATAAACAATATAGATATAATTATTAGATAGATATATTTCCATTTTTCCTTTGAAATACTAGCAAATATTATAGCAAGTATAAAAGTTGATACCAAAATTAAGAATACCATTCCAATTATATCTGTTGGTCCTGCAAATAAAGGAAAAATGTAAAACATAAATAACTGTATCAATAATATTGTTATTTCCTTCCATATTTTTCTCATTTTAAATTCCTCCAATCATAACAAAAAATTACTATTTTGTTTTCACATATATTATCATAAAAACATATAACTTTCAAACAAAAATAGCATATCATTATAGCTACTGATATTTTATTCTACTGTATTGATATTTAAATATAAAATTATCAAATTATTTTCTTTAGATTTTTTGCAATCCCTAAAAAAGAAAAAGACGAACATAATTGTTCATCTTTTCTCAAAACTTACTTTCCGTTTTTTCCCTGTGTTTTTTGTTAGTTATTAGTTAGTTATTTATCTTCATCTGTTTTCTCTTTTACCTTCTTTAAAGATACACTATCAATAACCATTATTATAGCCCAACCGATTGCAAAAATGATTGAAGAAAGGATTTGGCCTACTACTGATTCCCCTAAATCTAATACTCGAATGGTAATTATAATAAATAATATTGATAAGACAGATTCTAATACAATTCTAGTTTTGATAATTTTTATGCTGTTTAATTTCTTTTTTCTAGCTGTAATACCAAATATTACATAAACTGCTACAAAAACATATGTTGCTAATACTACCATGTTATCAATCTCTGACATAATACTACCTCCTTGATGTCAATGAAAGCAAGTTTTGTTGAAATGCTCATTAATAGTTGATGAGTTATAAACAGCAGGGTTTTAATAAATATATTATACAATATATCTACATAAAAATCAAATTGGTTAATTTTAAAAATCTGTGAATTATGTAAAACTATTGTATAATATATTTCATCAACTCAATTAAGAAAATTTAAGGAGGATAATATTATTTGCTATATATATCTTCATAAGGATATTTTCTATCCATACATATATATTTTTCTAATTCATCAGTAGTATATTTGAAATCTTTTTCTTCAAATTTATTACTTAATTCTTCTAATTCTAATTTTAAGAAATTTAATTTATTACTAAAAACAGGATTACTTCTTTCAACTTCTAAATATTCATTTAATATTTTAGAAAATTCTAAATCTTTATTCGATATCTTTTTATACATTAACATTTATCCAATTGAATAACCCCACCATAAAAACCAAATCCAGTAAAAAATGTTACATTTTTTTAATTTTCCTTTTGTCATTTTGAATAACATCTTTAATCTTAATTCTTCTATTTTATTGTCATCTACAAATAATATCGAATCATACCCAAAAGTAGTTATAGGTTTCATAGTTTCTAAATTAATATTTTCATTTTGAGCTTTATTTTCAAGTGTATATATATCTTTATTATAATATCTCTATTCGTTTTCATTATTACGTGAGTATATATTTTAAATTCTGGTATTAATTTAAAAAATCTATTTATCCAATTATTTCCTGCTGTTGTGCATAGTATAGCTCCTTGTTATAAATAATATTCTGCTTTTTCATCCTTTATAATTCAACCACAGCAGAGTACGGTTACATTTTTTTACTATTTATTTTACATATATTATTATAAAAACATATAACTTTCAACCAAAAATAGCCTTTTGTTTATTCAAAATCAGCATCTTTTTCTTAAACATAGCGTTTATTCTAAATCAATTATAATTATTTTATTTGACATTTATTATCTTCTATTAAAATTTCAAATATTCCAAGCATAACTTAAAAAATTCAGTATGACTTTCAGAAAAATCTTCATTTTTTATTAATTCATTTATCTCATCTATAGTTGCCCATTTCACATTTTCTACTTCTTCTTTTTGAATTTTTATTTTTTTTATATCTATATCTTCTCTTAAATAATAAATGTCTACAAAATCATCTTTAGTTTTTATTGTTTTCAATAGTTTAATATTTTGTTCTATTACATTAATCCCTAGTTCTTCTTTGATTTCTGTTATTATACCTTGTTTACTTGTTTCTCCTGATATGGGGTGCCCTCCTGTTGTAGCCCATTTACCATCTTTCTTTTTTACTCTCTTTTGAATCAAAAATTCATTTTTACCATTTTGTATAAAAATTACTACAGTTATATAATAATGCCCTTTTGGTACATCTTGTCCTTTATAAATTGTTTTTCCTGTTAATTCCTTGTTTTCATTGTATAAATCTCTTAATTCCATATTTAATCTCGTTAATAATTTATTTTTTAGCGTGATTTAGTATTAAATCATTCTTTTTTCATTAGCATTATAGCATATTTTAAATTTTTTGTAAGTATTTTTATTTAATTTTTAATATTGTGTCATTACATACTGTTCCATCCTCAGCTATAGTTGATTTTCTAACATAATTTCTCCAATTTTTTCAATAAATTAATATTTTCCAATAAAAATATTATCATAAAAGCAAGCGATTATCAATAATCACTTGCTTTTTCTTTTACTTTTTTTGTTGCAATACTTTTACTTTAAATAATAATGTCTTATAGGCTTTAAATCTTCATCTAATTCATAGCAAATTGGATTACCTGTTTGCAATTCTAATTTAATAATATCTTCATCACTTATATTGTCTAAATATTTTATTAACCCTCTTAAACTATTTCCATGTGCTGCAATTATAATTCTTTTACCTTTTTCTAATTCAGGTTTAATATCTGAATTCCAATATTCTAGAACTCTTTTTATTGTGTCTATAAGGTTTTCTGTTTTAGGTAATTCGTCTTTACTTAAATCTTTATATTTTTCGTCATTTCCAGGATATCTTGGGTCAGTTTCTTCTAGTTCTGGTGGCCTTACATCCGTACTTCTTCTCCAAAGCAATACTTGTTCTGCACCATATTTTTCTCTTGTTTCATCTTTGTTTAGTCCTTGTAATGCTCCATAATGTCTTTCATTTAGTCTCCAACTTCTTTTTATTTCGATATTTTCTTCTCCCATTTCTTTTAATATATAATCTAATGTGTCTTCTGCTCTTTTTAATACTGATGTAAATGCTAAATCAAAACGAAATCCCTTTTCTTTTAATATTTTTCCTGCTTCTTTTGCTTCTTGTATTCCTTGCTCTGATAGCTCTACATCTGTCCATCCTGTAAATTTATTTTCTAAATTCCACATGCTTTGTCCATGTCTAACTAATACTAATTTTATCATTTTTGTACCTCCTTATTTTTATTATGCCACAATAATATTAGATTTGCAATAAAATATTATTTTATCTGCATTTGTAACAGTTCTTATTCTATGTGCAATAATCAAAACTGAATAGTTTATTATTATAAAGATTACTTTTCTTTATTGAATTTTTTATAAAATAAAACCAGTACTTTCTTCATGTGAAAGTACTGGTTTTATTTCCGCAATAGCACTCGCTATTGCCTCGCTTTAAGCTTTGGAGAATTCTTCTTTACGAAGTACATCATCAATGATGTTGTTTGCACTTTCCAGTGCTGTTGGATGAATTGCCTGAATATCAATAGACATTTTTATAAACTCTTTTGTAATTTCTTGATTTGCTGTTTCTACCATTCCATCACTTTCTTCTGGACTAAGTCCAAGTCTTTTTCCAAAATTAATAAATAACTTGGTTTTTATTGATTTTTGTGTAGCTGAATCTGGACATCTAGCAACTACATTTACGATATAATGATCTTTTAAATTACTAAACATTCTTTTAGTTTCTGCAACAAAATTAGATGTATAATACATATCTCTGTCTACAGATCTTCGACTTGAGGTGATTTTTACTACCTTTTTTAAGAAACCTGTTTTTAAAGTTTCCAAAAATCCATCACCTTTATTTTCCTCCAACCTATCAATCATTGCATCTTCGCTTCCTGTAACTGTGCCAAATGTTGGAGCAACTAATATTGCCGTTGTTTTCTTGTATATCCGTTCAAGTGCTGCCGCCATCACAAGACCACCTTTTGAGTGACCTAAGAGTATTATTTGTTTGCAACATCTTTCATAATACACAGAGAATTCCTTTGTCAGGTCTTCCAAACTTCTGCAGCTTGGTTTTATATATAACTCTAATACTGTAGCATTTAGCCGTTCATAACATGGCAACATGTGATCCATTATAAATGGATCTGGTAACTTGTTTCTGTCCCTATGTGGAACAGTTCGAAGTTGAGTTACAATCCAACTTTCATTAATAGCCTTTCTATCCATTGTATATCCAGATGTCTGAATAATAATTGGACCTCCTCCTCCTCTTCTTTTTACTAAAAGGAAATTATTCCCTTCATAAAAAAGTTTTGCTTTCCGCATTTCTAAGTCCTCCTTTGAATTTTTGCTGAATTATTATATCACTTTAATGTTATAATGTAAATAATAATTTTATTCCATTTATTATAATATGAATAAAATTGTTATAATTTAAAAATTTTACTTAAATTAATTCAATGTTATCTTCTAAAATTTTACCAACAATATTATCTCCAATTTTAAATGGTATTACATATCCTTGTAACGTTTTTGCCTTTACTCTTAGATTGTAATTTTCTTCATTTACATATATTTTAGATTTACCCTTTCCATTTTTAGCTTCTTGTACTAAGTTTGAAACTGGTGAATTACCATCAAATGCAATAACTACTGAACTTCTTCTTTCAAATATTTCATAGTTAAAACTTTTATATATTCCCAATCCTTCATTTTCTGTTGATATTCGAATTCCTGTAATCGCTGTATCCATAAGTTTATTAGCCTCTTCTGTTGATATCATTTTAGGGATAATTGCACATACTTCAAATTTTTTGTGTAATTTTTTTGATATGTCTATTATTGCTTTTTCATATCCTTCCATTTTATGTCCAATTACAAAATATACTTTCTTATTATCTATCTTTTGTATTAATTCTTCTAACATTTGTATTCCTGCTTCTGTTGTTTGTGTTACTCTATTTTTTGCGTTAAAACTTCCTCCTGCAATTATTATTGGTATTTTGTCTTCTGGCAATTTTTTTATTTTGTTTTTTAATATCTTTTCTGATTCTATGTTATGATTTATTCTTAGTGGTATATGATTGTTTTTATTCTCTTCTTCTATTTTATTTTCTAATTCTAATATAGCTTCTCTTATTGTTCTTCCTGCTAAAAATTCGTTGAATTTTTTACTTTTTTCTTCAAAGTATTTGTTTTCATGTTCTATTATTTCATCTTCAACTTTTCTCATTTTTAGGAAATCATCATTACTTAATCCTAACAAATTTTGTATTGCAAGCTGTTCATCAACTGTATCTGTTCCGTAACATCCTCCACCATCTGTTCCTTGAACACATTTAATGTCATTATCTAGATATTTTTTTATTGGATGATTTTTTAGGTTGCTTAAATTATTTAATCTTACATTTGAGGTTAATTGAAATTCTAGTACAGCACCTGCCTCTTTTATTTCTTGGATTAGTTTTTGGCCTTCTTTTGAGTCTAACTTTGCTGTATATAATCCATGTCCTATTCTTATTCTTGGCATTTTTTGTCCTGGCTTTAGACTTTGTTTTACACATTCAATTGATTTTCTTACGTTATCCTTTAAGCTATCATTTTCACCAGCATGTATTCTTATTGTATATCCATTGTCTTCATTGCATGCATATTGGACAATTTCTTCTATTGCTGGTTTTAGTTCTGATATGTCATTTATTTCCTCTCCTATAAAGTCACTACCAACTACATATGGACTTTTTGATACTGCTTTTAGTACATTTAGGTTTTCTCTTAGATAGTTACTGCTTGTTTTGGCATCTTTTATTATTGTAAGTGGTATTCTTCTTATTGCTACTAAAAATCTGATTTTTACGCCTGTTTCTTTTTCTATTTGCGGCATTATTTGGTGTATTTCTTCTAATAATTCTATTGCTGGTATTCCTTTTTTTGTAAGTGTTGTATCTGCTATTTCTGTATAATATATTCCTTGTTTTTGATATTCTCTTGCTATCCATAGTAGTTTATCTTGTCTTAGATTGTTATTTTTGTATGGACTTTCTTTTTTTGAATCCTCTAACATTTGGTTTAATATTTCTTTTATTTTTTTATCTGGTATTTTTTCTATTTTTTCTTTTTCTAATTTTATTTTTTCTTGACTTTCTGTTCCTTTTGCAAAAACATATCTATATAAATATAGTTTTTCAAGATTTGTGAATACTGCTTGTCCGTCTTTTAATATTTCTAAGCTTTTTCTTATTTTTTGTATATTTTCATCTGCATTTTCTAGGTTGTTTAATATTAAGTCTGCAAAGTTTATGAATGTGTTATCATCTATTCTTCTTGTCAGATATTTCCCTTGTAACTCGGAATTTTCAAATTGTTTTTCAACTTCTTTTCTTTGTTCATATATTTCTTTTTCTTGCTCTTTTGTTATTTCTAAATTGATTTTTTTAATATAATATAATGGATATCTAACTTGATGTTTTATTCCTAATGCTATTAAACAGTCTGCTGATAAATTTGCATTCATATGTGTATGTAGGTCTGTTCTGAATTTTGCTTTTTTTAGTATGTATGATTTTACTAATGTTTGATTTATACTTAAGTTATATCTCTTGGTTTGTGACATTAAAGTTTTACTTATTGCCGGAATTGTTGCTTTTATTTCTATTCTTCCATCTGTATATATATTTGCTATTTTTATTCCTCCTAGCCTAAATATGTAAACTTCTTCATTGTCTCCATTTATACTTGCTGGTATTGTTCCTTTTATAATTTTCATATTTTTTTGGTTTTTTGTTGTTTTTAGATTACATATTTTTGCTAGGTTTGTTATTAGATTTCCTGTTCCATGGTTTGGTGTTTCTAGTATATATGTTAGTTCATCTTCATTTGTTTGATATAGGTTTATTATTATATCTTTTTCTTTATCTAGATAAAATTTGTTTATTATTTTTGAATTTTCCATTTTATTTTTTCTCCGTTTCTTTTAATAGTTAATTCAATATTTTATCATAGTTTTACTTTCTTTTCAACACTTTATGTTTACTTTTTTAATATATAGTTCCATTTTCTTTTTTATATTTTTCAAATGTTTTTAAACATTCTTCTCTATCTAAGTGTGTTAGATGTATTAAATCTTTGTTGTTGCCTTTTAGATAATCATAAATGATATCATCTCTGAATCCTATGTTTCCTGCATCTTCTTTTGTGCATCCATAGTAAACTTCTTTTATGTTTGCCCATATTATTGCTGATAAGCACATTGGACATGGTTCACATGATGTGTATAATATGTATTCTGATAAATCATATGTGTTTAGTTTTTTGCATGCTTCTCTAATTGCTACTACTTCTGCATGTGCTGTTGGGTCATTGTTTTTTATTACTTTATTATTCCCATTTGAAATTATTTTACCTTCTTTGTCTGTTATTACGGCTCCAAATGGTCCTCCTTCTTTGTTTTCTATTCCTTTGTCTGCATTTTCTTTTGCAATTTTCATGTATTTGTTCATATTTTTTCTTCCTTCCTTTTTTATTAATCATTTAAATTTTAAAAAAGTACCTTGCAATTTACATTTTTCACTTATGGTTGTATTTGCCTAATTTTCAGCTGGAAATTTTATAATATTTCTTAACTTTTTACATATAAATAGACTATAATAAATATCGGAAATGACAAATCCACAAACGTGGTTTTGCCGATATAGTGTAAAAAATTCACATCTAAATCTTCAAATTACAGATGTGAGCTTTTTTATTTATGTAATTTCTTATCATTTCCTATGACAATTATTCTACAATATTATCTTTATTTTGTCTATAATATTTATAAAATTTTATAATTTATTTTTACCAATAAATTACTATTTTTCTAACAAACAAATAACTTTTAGGTTATCATTGATATCTATCTTGATTTTTTAATTTTAATATTTATTTCTCAGTGCTGTTATTTACGTAATAATTTGCATTCTTTGTTATTTATGATATAATACAGTTATACTGTAAATTACAGTATATTGTAGCTTTAAAAATATATTTTTTATGAAAGGACGGTGTTGATGTTATGGCTAAACCCTATAACTGGAACTGGAGAATCAAACGGGAAAATTATGATTTAATCAACTATGGAACTAAAACCCTTGAAGTAAGGGTTGGATATCCTGTTATTAAAAAAGTTCAAAAAGGTGATACTATCACTTTTTCAGATTATTCTAATATCAAGTTTGATGTTATCCGTGTAACTCGCTATGAAGATTTTCCTGACATGCTAGACAACGAAGATTCTTCTAAAGCAATTCCTGGCGTTACAAAGTATAAAGCTTTGGAAATGTATCAGGAAATTTATCCTGAAGATAAAGAAGCTTTGGGAGTTTATGTATTTGAACTTCGGAAACAGACAAATAATATGAAAATTTACACATTAAGTTCTCTTATTAACAATCATAAGCTATTTATTAAATTTGCACAGGAGGCTTATTTTGCTACGGATTGCATACGCAAAGATTATCCTAAGCATTTTGAGTGGTATTGGTCAAAAGAAGTTCCTAGAGTATTTAATGGTACTGGCGAAATTGTTATTTGCACAATTAATAATAATGTAGCTGGTATAGTATTTTTGAAAAAGGATGACACTGAAATCAAGATCTGCACTTTCCTTGTAGTTGAAAACTACCGCGGAAAACATGTTGCAGACAAAATGTTGAAGTATGCTTTTAAGTACCTTGGTACTACCAAGCCTCTTATAACAATTGCAGACTACAAAGTTTCAATGTTTGAGCCTTTTATTAATAAATACAATTGGAAGTTGACTCAAACTATGAGTAAAGGCTATTATAATAACCATTCTCATGAGTTAGTGTACAATGGAGAACTTACCGAATAGATTTCAATCCGTCAAAATAAAACACTCAAAAATTCAAATGCATTTTTGAGTGTTTTGTTATTATATTTTTTCAATTCGTATTCCGACAACACCATATTTTTTTTGTTTTTCTGGTGTATAAAATTCTTCTAATACACTTAATAATTCTTTCTTTGTCATTGATTTATCAGCCATCATTTCTATATCAAAATCCCTAAATAATTCTTCAAATGTATTATATCTTAACAAACCTATAACTTTAACTTGCATAGCAGCTTTTAACTCTGGTTCTTTTTTGAAAATTATAGTATCTCCAATATTAATTTTTTGTCTTTTCTCGTCATATAATCTTAATTCTATTCTTTTTGTGCCATTGTTAATATAATCAAAATATTTAGGTTGTAATTTTAATATATGTTCCATCTTTTTTCCTCCATTTAGTATTGTAGCACAAAGTTTTTTTTTTGTAAATAACTATTTAGAGCACTTTTTAGTTGTATATTTTATAAAATCACATTAAATTTTATATATTAGTAACATTATATAACTTATATATAAATTCATAAACGCTTTTTTACTCTAATATATTTTAATAAATCTCTTTAATTTGGAGGAACTTAAATGATTGTAAAAACCTTGAAAATAAGTAAACAATTTTACTTTATAATAACGCTTTTATTAGTTATCATAATTTTAGCAAGTTATATTTTTATTTCAAAGTCAGCTAATTTCGGTCCTGAGTTATTTTGGAATAAGTATTCTAATTCTTCTATATCTGAATCTTCTGATGGTAATTTTATTAAATGGGTTGATTTTAATATAACCGCTGATGCTTTATCAAAGACTGCTAAACTGGATATAGATTCTCATAATTCTGATTCAGAAATAAAATATAATTGGATAGAATTACTTTCTTATTTAGCTTGTAAAAATGGTGGGAATTTTAAGAATTTTAAACAAAATGATTTGGATAAGTTAATTGAACAATTAAAAAGTGGTAAATCAATGCAAGATTTGACTCAAAATATGAAGTATTATAACTATTATTTTAATGCATATTCTGCTGTTTTGGGTGGATTTATTGGCAATTATTCTATTGAAGTTCAATCTGATAATGGTATTACTAATTTTGAAAATAGGTATGGTTTGAAAGCTTTTTTGCCTATTGCAAAAAAATACAGTTTCAGTCATTATGATGACTTTGGTGCTTCTAGATCTTATGGTTTTAAACGTACTCATTTAGGAAATGATTTGATGGGAAGTATTGGCACTCCTATTATTGCTGTTGAGTCTGGCACTATTGAACATTTAGGCTGGAATCAGTATGGCGGATGGCGTGTTGGTATTAGAAGTTTAGATGGAAAAAGATATTATTACTATGCTCATTTAAGAAAAAATCATCCATATGTTGCTGGACTTGCTGAAGGCTCAAAAGTTACTGCTGGTGATGTTATTGGTTATTTAGGAATGACCGGATATAGTACTAAGGAAAATGTTAATAATATTAATGTCCCTCATTTGCATTTTGGTTTACAACTTATTTTTGATGAATCTCAAGTTAATGGAAATAACGAGATTTGGATTGATGTTTATAATATTATTGAGTTTTTGATGAAAAATCGTTCTGAGGTTTTTATGAATAATTCTGATACTAAAGATTTTGTTAGAAAGTATAATTTAAAAGAATGAGACAAGTGGAACAATAGGTACAGTCCTAATTTGTTCCACTTTTTAATCGTATCACTTGTCGATTAGAAGCGTCCCAACTGGCCCTCACTTGTCAATTAGAACCGTCCCAATTGGTCACTTTTCTTATTTTTTGCCGTAATACTACTGATATTGTTTTATTTATTTTTCCTCTTACAATTTGTATATTAACAATGTCATTTGGCTTTTTGTCGTATATATATTCTCTTAATTCATTCATTGTGTTAGTTTCGTTTCCGTCTATTGTTGTTATTATATCGCCTTCCTTTATTTCTGTTTTTGATGCTGGTCCATTTTTATTTATTTGTGCTATATATATTCCTTTATTAAAATTCAAATTACTATTTAAATTACTATTTAAATATGGTATTACTTCTTTGTCATATGCATATATTCCAAGTGTTGCCTGTTCAAATGTTCCTGTTTGAATAAAACTTTCTATTATTGGTTTTACTACATTTATTGGTACTGCAAATCCTATTCCTTCTGCTGATGTTATTTTTACTGTGTTTATTCCGTACTATTTCTCCATTTGGATATACTAATGGTCCTCCACTGTTTCCAGGGTTTATTGTTGCATCTGTTTGTATTAAGTCTGACATGTAAGATACTTTATCTTTTTCTTCTAGTTTTATTGTTCTGTTCTTACTGCTTATTATTCCTGATGTTACTGTTCTTCTGAATTCAAATCCTATTGGATTTCCTATTGCATATACTGTTTCTCCTATTCTTATTTTATCTGAGTCACCTAGACTAATATATTTTAAATTGGTTGCTTCTATTTTGGTTATTGATAGGTCTAGGTCTGTATCACTCCATACTACTGTTCCTTCATATTTTTTGCTGTTTTCTAGTGTTATATAACATGTACTGTATTTTTCTCCTGTTACATGTTCATTGCTTAATATATATCCGTTTTCTGATATTATTACTCCTGTTCCTAATCCTAGTGTGCTTTCTGTGTTACTGCTGAATATTGAGTTTCCGTTGTCTTTTAATTTTGATATTCCTACTACACTTTCCATTGTTTTCTCTAATGTATCTGCTATTGTTCTACTTTTTTCTTCTGCCTTTTCCACAGTTTGTTCATTTCCTGTGGATAATGTTCTTTGTGTTTCGTAGTTTTGTGGTGTTATTTCTATGTTTGAATATGTATAGTATAAGTAATATCCTATTAGTATTATTATGATTGTTATTATTATGCTTGTTAGTATTTTTTTGTTTTGTTTTGTTTGTTTTCTTTTTTTTGACATGCTTGATTTTTCCTTTCTTTTGCTTTATTTGTATCTAAATGTGTTTATTTTGTGCTTTCTTTTTATTATGTGCTTTTTTTTTGATTACTAAACATTAATTATTAAATATATTCAAACTATAATGCTTAGGTATAATAGGCCATTATTCTGAACTGTAACTTTTTGTTTAAATTTCCCCATTTTTTTACTATTAAAATGCTTGCAAATTATATTTTTTAATAGTATAATTCTTTTAATTATTATACGTATCTTAGAAGGGGTAATATATATGGAAAATAAAGAACTTTTTGAATTAACAAATCCACAAAAATCAATTTGGTATACAGAGCAATTTTATAGTGGAAGTAATATAAATAATATTACTGGTTACTTAAAAATAACAAATAATGCTGATTTGAAGGCTTTAGAAAAAGCTTTTAATATCTTTGTGTCTAAAAATGACTCATTTAAAATTAAAATTTGTGTAGAAAATAATCTTCCAAAACAATATTTTTGTGATTTAGAATATCAATATTTGGATATTTTAAAATTAGATAATGAATCTGATTTAGAGTCTTTTGAAAATAATTTTCCTCTAAAAACTATTTCAGTTTTAAATAATTTTTTATTCATAGCAAAATTATTATCTTTTCCAGATGGTACTGGTATATTAGTGTTGACTACCCATCATCTTATTTCTGATGCTTGGACTATGACTTTATGTCTTGAAGAAATTTATGATAATTATCAAAAAATAATAAATAATGAAGAAATTTCTCAAGATAAAAATCCGTCTTATTTAGATTTTATAAATTCTCAAAAAAAATATATGCAAAGTGATAAATTTAATACTGATAAATTGTATTGGGAAGAGAAATTTAATTCTTTACCTGGCATTTTGTCTTTTAAAAATGGTGCAAAAACTGATATAACAGCTAATAGAAAAGTTTGCGATTTGGATATGGATTTATATAATAATATTGTTGATTTTTGCAAAAAATATGGGATTTCTGATTATGTATTTTTGCTTGCAATTTTTAGTATTTATTTTAGAGGAATTTCAAATTTAAATACTTTTGTACTTGGTAATCCTATTTTTAATAGAGCAAATTTTAAAGAGAAACATATGACTGGTATGTTTGTTTCTATAATGCCTTTTATTGTTGATTTGACTCAATCTTTGTCTTTTTCAGATTTTTGTACAAAGTTGGCATTAGAACAAAAACAAATGTATAGACATATTAGATTTCCTTATCATGAGATTTTAAATTATATTAGAGATAAACATGATTTTTCTGATACTCTTTATGATGTTGTCTTTTCTTATCAGAATGAGTCTATACCTTCATATTGTAAATGGCTTCCAAATCATTCTCAAGCTGAATCTTTACAGATTCATATTAAAAACATCTCTAATGAAACTTGCGAAATGGCTATTCATTATGATTATTTGACTGATGTTTTTTCTGAAAATGATATTGAGTTGATGCATAAAAGGATTATAAATTTAATAAATCAGGTAATTTCTAATCCTTATATAATGGTTGATGATTTGGAAATTATTTCTACAGAGGAGAAATTTACTTTACTAAATACTTTTAATGATACAAAAAGTTCTTATCATAAAGATTCTACTATTGTTAAAGAGTTTGAGAAAATTGCTGCTTTATATCCTGATAATATTGCGGTTATTGACTCTTATACTTCTTTGACTTATAAAGAATTAAATGATAAGGCAAATTTCTTAGCTAAGAAAATTTTGGATTTAAATGTAAAGTCTGATATTATTGCTTTTTCTTTTAAAAGGTCTGCAGATATTATTATTGCAATTTTGGCAATTTTAAAGTCTGGACATACTTATATGCCTATTGATCCAGATTACCCTGTTGATAGAATTAATTTTATGCTGGATAATAGTAATACAAAAATACTTATAAGTACGCCTTCTTTTTTGAAGAATATTTGCTTTAATGGAACTTTTATAAATTTTGATGATTTAAAATTTGATGAAATAATTGATAATTTGAATATTGAAATACCTAGTAATAAGAAAGCATATATAATGTATACTTCTGGTTCTACTGGTATACCTAAGGCTGTTACTATTATGCATTATAATGTTTTAAATTTTGTTAATAGTATGCAAAAAAGACTTAATTACAGAGTTACTCCTCAAAATAAGGTTTTGTCTGTAACTACTGTATGTTTTGATATATTTGTTTTTGAAGTTTTTCCTACTCTACTTTCTGGATTAACTTTGGTTATTGCAAATGAATTAGAGGCTAAAAGTCCTAAATTATTAAGTGAAATTATTCAAAAATATGAAGTTGCTAAAATACTTACTACTCCTTCTAGAATAGAATTGTTATTTGAAGATAATTCATATTTAGAGGCTATATCTTCTGTTAAAGAATTTATTTTAGGTGGAGAACCTTTACAAACTAATTTGCTTTTACGCCTTAAAGAATATACAAATGCTAAAATTTTTGATTTGTATGGTCCTACTGAAACCACTGTTTACTCTACTTTTAAGGACTTGACAAATGATAATATAATATCAATTGGTAAACCAATTTATAATACTCAAATATATATTTTAAATGATAATAATCGTTTACAACCTATTGGAGTTACTGGTGAAATATGCATTGGTGGAGATGGTGTTGGTGCTGGTTATTATAATAATAAAGAGAAAACTAATGCTGTTTTTGTTGAAAACCCTTATGTCCCTAATGATATAATTTATAAAACTGGTGATTTGGGTTACTGGAATCAAAATGGTGAGTTAACTTGTTTGGGTAGAAAAGATAATCAAATAAAAATAAGAGGTTATAGAATTGAATTAGATGATATTAGTTCTAATATTTTAGCTTTTGATGGAATTGATAAATGTGTTGTTATTGACAAAGTTGATAACCATAACAAAAAATGTTTGTGTGCTTATTATACTTCTTCTCAGAATATTAATGTTTCTGATTTGAAAAAATATTTATTAAACATTTTACCTAATTATATGATACCTAATTATTTTGTTAAATTGGATGCTATTCCTTTGACAATTAATCATAAGGTTAATAGAAGGGCTCTTCCAGATCCTGATTTTAAGAAATCTGTTTCTTTGGCTGATTATGTTAAACCTTCAACAGAAACTGAAAAATTGTTGTGTGATTTGTTTGTTAAAGATCTTAATATTAGCAAGATTGGTATCAAAGATGATATATTTGATTATAGTATTGATTCTTTGGATATTATTAAAATTCAAACTCAATTGTTGGATTATAATATAAAATTAAATACACAGGATTTTTATAAATATAGAACTATTGAAGATTTATCAAATTTGATTGATAATAAATCAGAGTTTTCTAATGATAATATTGATGTTGATTATTTAAAAAATGTTAATAAATCTTTCTTTAAACATACTTATTTACCTTCAAGTATGGTTGAAAATACTTATAAAAATATTTTACTAATTGGTTGTACTGGTTATTTAGGTATTCATTTGTTGCATGAGTTACTTAATACAAGCAATTCTCATATTACATGTATTATAAGAGAGAAATATAATCAGTCATCTGTTGAACGTTTTAATGGTTTATATCAATTCTATTTTGGAAAAATTCCTGATTTTTCTAAGATTACAATTATTACTGCTGATGTTACCAAAAGATGTTTTGGTTTGTCTAATGATGTATATTCTGAATTGTCTAATAGTATAGATTTGGTTATTAATTGTGCCGCAAATGTTAAATATTATGGTGATTATGATAAATTTAAAGAAATAAATGTTGATGTTGTGGATCATTTAATTGATTTTTGTATGCAAAATGATATTAAATTGGCTCATGTTTCTACTCTTGGTGTTTCTGGAAATTATTTAGTAAACCATGAGAAGAATTATAATGATTTTGATGAAAATGATTTCTTTATTGGACAAAATTTTAAAGAGAATGTGTATATTCAAACAAAATTTGAAGCTGAAGAATTAATTTATAATAAGATATCTAGTGGACTTAATGCTGCTATTTTTAGAGTTGGAAATCTTACTGGTAGATATTCAGACGGATTATTCCAAAAAAATATTAATGATAATGCATTTTATAATATATTACGTTTGATTTTAAAATATGGTATTTTGCCAGATACAATGTTAGATAATTTCTTGGAGTTTACTCCTATTGATTATTGTGCTAAGGCTATTTGTAAATTATTATATAATTTTGATTTTAGTAAATTTGTTTTTCATATTTTTAATCAAAATTATATAACTGTAAAAGATATTTTAGATATGTTTTTATCTTTAGGGTTTAATACAACTATATTGTCTGGTGCTAATTTTAAACAGAAAATACTTGAATTGTCTAATCAAAATTTGAATGAGAATATTTTGAAAGGAATTGTTAATGATTTGGATGATAATTTGGGACTTGCTTTTAATTCTACTGTAAATCAAAAAAATCTTTATACTAATTCTTATTTGACTAAGGTTGGTTTTGATTGGCCTAATGTTGATATTCAATATATACAAAAAATTATAGATTATATGAAAAAAAATAAATATATTTAATGGAGGCTTTTTATGAAAAAATTTTTGAAAAAGTATAATATCCAGTTAAGGCTTTTATTAGCCTTAACTATTGGATTAGTTGTACTTGCTACTATTTACTACTTTTTGATACCTATGGTATTAAATTATCCAAAAGATACTTATGCAACAGATTTTCAAAATGAAGTTGAAAATACTAATTATTTTTTGCAAGTTGTTTCAATTTCAGCAGCTATTTTTGCTATATTTGCTATTTCGACTTTTTATAAAACACATTTTTTGGTAAAATATAGTGATTTAATTGAAAATCCTAAAAAGTATAAGATGTCTGAAATTAATTATGTTAAAAATAAGTTATTTACTGTGCCTTATTCTTTATTTGCTATAAATATTACTATTCCTAGTATTGCTCTTACTGCAATACATGCTTATACTATTCATCAATTTGGTATTACAACTTTGAAATTGTTTATTTTAGTTGTATCTATTATGACTTTATATGTTACGGCTGTGTTTATTTATACAAATAATTTATTTAGGAAAATTTTATTAAAATTGCCTTATGATAATACTGATGGTTTGAAAAAATATACTTTGAAGAAGAGAATTTTTTATAATATACTTCCTTTACTTTTTGTTTCTATGCTTTTCCTTTGTCTTTTAGGCTATACAAAGGTTGCTATTGAAACTGGTAACTCGTCTTTTGCTAGTTATTCTAAAGATTTGTATTATTTTTTAAATTATAATACTTTTAGTGATAAGAATGATATTTTAGAGAAATCAAAAAGCTTATCTTTCTTAAAAAATAGTGATTATTTCTTTGTTAAGACGCCTGATGGAAAGTTTTTTGATTCTGATAATAAAGAAATTGAGTTTAGCAGATTTTTTAATTTATATTTAGATGAGATGTCTCCTTCTAATGATGGAAGGGTTTATGAGTATTATGGAATTGATTGCCAAGCAGCTACTTATTCTGTTAATATTAATGGCGAAACTTATATCGTAGGAATTTATTTTAAAATTATTTCTACAGATGTTTTATTGTATTTTGCTATTGCTTTCATTTCTTTGCTTGTAATTAATTTGGTTATATTATCTTTATTTTCTAAATCTTTGTCTGATGATATAACTGTCATTTCTAATAAATTTATGGATATGACAAAAGAGGATAATGTAGATTCTATGGAAAATTTAAGTTTGACATCTAATGATGAAATTGGTGAACTCATTATTGCTTTTAATAAGATACAAAACTTTACAAAGCAGAATGTTAAGAAAATTAGAGATAGCCAGGAGACTCTTATGGAAAGCGAGCGTCTTGCTTCACTTGGACAATTAATTGGTGGTATTGCTCATAACTTAAAAACACCGATAATGTCAATATCTGGTGCGGCAGAGGGATTAACTGATTTGGTTAAAGAATATGATTCTTCTATTGATGACCCTGAGGTTAATAGCCAAGACCATCATGATATTGCCAAAGACATGAATGAATGGATTGTTAAAATTAAAGAATATACAGAATATATGTCTGATATTATTACTGCTGTTAAGGGCCAAGCTGTTACTTTATCTGAGACTGAAAATATTTCTTTTGATATTGATGAACTTGTTAAGAGAGTTGATATTTTGATGAAGCATGAACTTAAAAATGCGCTAATTTATATGAATATTCAGATGAATGCTCCTAAATCTACTAAGATTCATGGTGATATTAATAGTTTGGTTCAAGTTATTAATAATATGATTTCTAATGCTATTCAGGCCTATAATGGTGAAACTGAGAAAAATATTGATTTGATTTTGAGTAAATCTGATGGTAATTTGATTATTTCTGTTAAGGATTATGGTTGTGGTCTTCCTCAGAAAGTTAAAGATAAGTTATTTAAGGAGATGATTACAACAAAGGGTAAAAATGGTACTGGACTTGGTTTATATATGTCTTATTCTACTATTAAGGCTCATTTTAATGGTAATATTACTTTTGAGTCTAAGGAAGGCGAGGGTACTACTTTTAATATTATTTTACCTTTATAAATTTTCGGGATTTAGGGGCCACCACTCCAAATCCCTTTTTTTGAGATTGAAGGATGGGCAACTTCAATCTCTTTTTTGATTTGTAAAAACAGATTATTATATATTAACATTTCAGAAAAAATGATTCTTCGGGTCTTCCATTGGGACTTTTTCTTTAATATTAATATATAATAATCTGTTATAAAAAATATAAATAAAACTGGGATTTGAGGTGGTATCCTCTAAATCCCAGCTTTTTTAATAATTATTTTTTATTTTTTCAATTTCATCATAATGGTTTTCTAATATATCTAAGAAGACATCATCTAACTTAGGATCAAATTGAGTTCCTCTACATCTTTTAAATTCACTAATTACAACATCTAATGGAAGGGAGTCTCTATAACTACGTTTTGATGTCATTGCATCAAATGTATCTGCAATTGCTGCTATTCTTGCAAAATAAGGTATTTCTTCTCCCTTTAATCTACTTGGATATCCATTACCATCGTATCTTTCATGATGATGTTTAACAATTGGAATAATATTTTCAAATATCTTTGCAGATGATAAAATATGTGCACCAATTGCAGGATGATTCTTGATTTCTGAATATTCATCATCAGTAAGTTTTGATTCTTTTCTTAAAATGCTGTCTGGAATACCTATTTTTCCAATATCATGGAATAATCCTCCAACTTCTAAATCGTGCAAGTCACTATCTGATAATCCTAGATGCTTACCTATTAATACAGAATACTGAGAAACACGGTCAGAATGACCTCTAGTATATGTGTCTTTTGCTTCAACTGTATATCTTAATGTTTGAATAGTAGATAAATATGCTTCTTCAAGTTTTTCATTTTTATCAGATAATTCTTCATTAATCTTTTTAATTTCATTCATTTGCGCAATAGATTTTATACCAGATTCTATTAATAATAGCAATTGGTCAAATTTATCGCTTTTTTCACAATATCCTTGAATGTCTAGTCTTCGTATAGTTTCTAGTGGAGGAGCTAAATCTTTGTGACCTGTTAATAATAGAATATATAATTCTTTATTGAATTTTCTTATTTCTTCAACAACTTGGTCACCATGAATAGGAGTCATTATAAAGTCTAGTAACATTAAATCATAATGCTCTGTTCTAACTTTTTCAATGGCTTCCATAGGATCTGTAACTCCTGTAAAATCATATCCTGAACGTTTTAAGAATATTGATAGTGAATCTACAATTCCTTCTTCGTCATCTACTGCTATAATTCTATAATTATTATTTTCATTAACAACTTTTTGTAGTCCTTTTCTCATACAATCATCCTCCATCCTGTCAGTAACCTTTAAAACTTTACTGACCTCAAGATTTTGCCAATTTTAAAGGCTTGTTTTTATAAGGCCATTATATTAGTAAAATGCTTAAAAATCAAGTGTTTTTTGAAAAAATTTTAAAATAAAAATGAAATAAAAAAGGGAATTGAAGACTTGTACCTCAATCCCTATTTTTTACACTTTCATTGATAGTGCTACTTTTTTTCTGTCCATATCTATTTTTATTACTTTTACTTTTACTATATCCCCCACTGATACTAGGTCTGATGGATTTCTAATGTATTTATCGCTCATTTCTGAGATGTGTACAAGTCCGTCGTATTTTACTCCTATATCTACAAATGCTCCAAAGTCTATTACATTTCTTACTGTTCCTGTTAGTATCATTCCTTCTTTTAGGTCTTCTAATTTTAGTACGTCTTGCCTTAGTATTGGCTTTGGCATGTCTTCACGTGGGTCTCTTCCTGGTTTACTTAGTTCTGCTATTATGTCTGCTAATGTCATTTCCCCTATTTCTAGTTCTTTTGCTGTTTTTTCTATGTCTACTGTTTTTAGTTTTTGTCTTAGCTCTTCTGTTTTTTCTTTGTCTCTTAAGTCTTCTTTATCAAATCCTAGGGATTTCAATAGTTTCTCTGTTGCTTCATAGCTTTCTGGGTGAACCGCTGTTATTTCTAATGGATTTTTTCCATCTATTATTCTTAAAAATCCTGCACATTGTTCATATGCAACTTTTCCTAGTTTTGGTACTTTTAGTAGTTCTTTTCTTTCTTTTAGTTTTCCGTTTTCATCTCTGTATTTTACTATGTTTTTGGCTATTGTGTTGTTTATTCCTGATACATATGATAGTAGTGATGGTGTTGCTGTATTTACATCTACTCCTACTTTGTTAACGCTATCTTCTACTACGCCTGTTAGACTTTCAGCTAATTTCTTTTGGTTTACATCGTGTTGATATTGTCCTACTCCTATTGCTTTTGGGTCTATTTTTACTAGTTCTGCTAGTGGGTCTTGTAGTCTTCTTGCTATTGATATTGCTCCTCTTATTGATACATTTATG
>ERZ824473.2457-NODE-2457-length-21584-cov-8.523944_pt1 | contig 21584 bp, 17 predicted proteins | sample MGYA00519874_ERZ824473 | MGnify/ENA primary metagenome ERZ824473 (study PRJEB31778, sample SAMEA3449151) | human gut metagenome | biome: human gut; feature: human-associated habitat; material: faeces | place: United Kingdom | collected 2010/2012 ... | reverse complement strand
TACAAGGACATAGTTTACACTTTTCATATTTAAACATCCCCACAAACCCTAATTTGTAAAACTGATTATACTATTCAACAGACAAAACAAATTTATAATACTAAGATAGCTGCAATTTTTATTACGACTATACAAACCAAAGAATATACAACAAATGAAAAATGGGAGTGCATTGTTGCACTCCCATATGGATAGAAAAACTTTTAATATAAATTATTATAAATTATTTAAAAATCTGAATATCGCCGATTAGAGGAAGACCTGTCATCTTGCCCTGACAAGCATTAACAATGCCCAAAATCATAAATACAAATACAACAATTGAAACAACAGAGTTAAGTACTGTACCAACATAAGGGATAAAAGAAAGTAAACCACCGATTACTGATGCGATAAATAGGATTAAACCTTGACCTAGGTGGAAACGAACAAACTTATTCTTGTTTGCTGCAATGGCAGGAATAATAAGTAGGCAACCAAGATAAGAAAGAACTGCCATAACCTTACCGTCATTGATTTCCTGTTCACTGACACCATCAGCATTTACATTCTGCTGATTTGGGTTGTAGTTGTTATACTGTACATTTTGCTGATTTGGTGTGTAATTGTTCTGCTGAACATTCTGCTGATTTTCTACAGGTGCACCACATTCACCACAGAAAGTATCATTATCTTTAAGTTTTGCACCACAGTTTTTACAATTCATAATGTGTCCTCCATATTCTTTTTTTAAGAAAATAATTACTTGTAAATAATTACCAATTGAGTATAACACAAAATTCGACATATTACAAGGGAAATGTTAATAAATTTACAAATGCACATAATATGTACTAATGTTTATTTTATAATTACTAAAAATACTAACAAAAAAGAGAGCCGGTAAAGGCTCTCTAAATTGAAAACTTAATAAATTACACTTGAATCAATTAAACTTAAAAAGCTTGGTGAATTAGTAATGGAAAAACAAATAAGTCCTACTAAACTATACACAAAGTATGGACATATGATTGCAAGTGACTTAAACCAGAATGAATTTGCATATTTGCTGCCTTCAACAACCTTGTTGATAAGTTTTAAGAACAATACAAAGAACATAATTTTTGCAGAAATTTCAACATAGTAAGCAAGATTACTGTTAACAAAGGTAACTAGACAGTTAGCTACAGTAGCTAGGATAACCGGTAGAAAAGCAGAGGCAGTACCGTTAAGTGCGTTTATGTAAGTAATCTTATCATTCTTAGCCATCTTAGAATAGATAAATAGTGCAGTAGCAAAAGCAAAGAACGTTGCACCTATTGAAACAAAATTGTTGACAGTATAAGTTAACATTAGTGTATGACAATCAAGTGTTGATAGTATTCCTTTTAATGCACCTAAAACAACTGCTACAACTGCAAACACTAACCACATATGGTTCTTTTCTGTAAGAAGTGTTGTTGGCTTTTCAATGTAACCTTTCTTGAAGAAATCTAGGAATACATCCTTGGCACTGTTAAACCAAGTTAGAATAGGTGATGGTTCAGTCTTTACATTCTGTTGTGGCACTTTGTTGCCATAAGGAACATTCTGATTAGGCATACCGTTGAACTGAGGGTTACGGTTAGGTGCTTGATTGAACTGTGGGTTTTGGTTAAACTGTGGTTGCTGGTTTGGCATACCGTTATTAACCTGTGGATTTTGGTTAGGCATTGGATTTGCCTGTGAATTTTGGTTAGCCTGTGGGTTCTGATTTGGAACTTGGTTAGCCTGTTGAACATTTGGGTTAGGGTTCTGCTGTGGCTGTTCAATTTTGTTACCACAATTTGTGCAGAAAGTTGCGTTATCAGGAATATCCTGACCACATTTGTTACATTTCATAATCTTCCTCCATAATGTCTTGTGTCATAATTTGACAAATTATTAATAATTAATATTATACCATATAAAACTCTACAAAACAATTATTATATTGTACAAACTAAGAAAATTTTGCATATTATATATTATTGAAAAAGTTACTGATTTATAATATAATTTTTATGAGGTAATAATATGAAATATAACAGAATTTTTAAAGGAATTTTCTTGAAACGACCTAATAGATTTATTGCATATGTAAACATAAACGGTAATGAAGAAGTTGTCCATGTTAAGAATACCGGCAGATGTAGGGAACTTTTAACTGATAATGCAACTGTACTGTGTGAAAAAAGTGACAACCCTAACCGTAAAACTCAGTATGACCTTGTGGCAGTTTATAAAGGCGACAGACTTATTAATATGGATAGTCAAGCCCCTAACAAGGTGTTTTATGAGTATTTGCAAAGTGGCAGATTTAGGGATAACTTAACTTGCATAAAACCTGAATATAAATACGGTTCATCAAGAATTGATTTTTATTGTGAAAGTAATGAAGAAAAATATTTGATTGAAGTTAAGGGTGTTACTCTTGAGAATGATGGTGTTGTGTCTTTTCCCGATGCACCTACAGAAAGAGGGATTAAGCACATTGAAGAACTGATTAAAGCTAAAGAACAAGGCTATAATACAGTAATAGCATTTGTTATTCAGATGGATAATGTAAAGTACTTTACACCTAATAATGTGACACATAAGGCTTTTGGTGATGCACTGATTAAAGCCTATAACAGTGGTGTTGAAATTTTATGTTTAGATTGTAATGTAACAGAAGAGTCACTTAAAATAAAAGATAAAGTTGATTATAAATTATAAGGAGAAAATTATGCTAAATATAGGAGCGCATTTATCAATATCAAAAGGCTTTTTAGCTTGTGGCAAAGAGGCTACTTCAATCGGTGCAAATACATTTCAATTTTTCACCAGAAACCCAAGAGGTGGCAAGGCTAAGGAGATTGACCCTAATGACACAAATGCTTTGCTTGAATATATGAAAGAAAATAACTTTTCGAAAATTCTGGCACATGCACCATATACCCTTAATCCTTGTTCAAAAACCGAAAAGACAAGAGAATTCGCCCTAGAAACAATGAAAGATGATTTAAGAAGAATGGAGTATCTGCCAAACAACTTATATAACTTTCATCCCGGTAGTCATGTGGGACAAGGAATAGAAAAGGGAATAGAGCTTATTGTAAATCAGCTGAATGAAGTTTTGTTTGAAGATATGACTACAACTGTATTATTAGAAACTATGGCAGGTAAAGGTACAGAAGTAGGTTCAAAATTTCAGGAATTAAAAGAAATACTTGATGGTGTTACCCTTAATGAAAAGATGGGTGTTTGCCTAGACACTTGCCATGTATTTGACGGTGGTTACGATATTAAGGATAATTTGGAAGATGTGTTGGAAGAATTTGATAAGGTAATCGGTATTCATAAGTTAAAGGCTATCCACCTAAACGACAGTAAAAACTTCTTAGGTTGTCATAAAGACCGTCACGAAAAAATCGGTGAAGGTGGTATTGGCTTAGATGCATTGGTTGGTGTTATCAATCACCCTAAGCTAAAGGACTTGCCTTTCTTCCTAGAAACACCAAATGATTTAGACGGTTATAAAGCAGAAATCACCTTGCTAAGAGAAAATTATAAATTTTAGTTTTTCTTTTTAAATTTTGTTTGTGGGTGTGAATTATAACAAAATTTTGGCTCACAGTCGTAGGGGCGAACATCGTTCGCCCGAATAAAAGTGTGATACCTATGGGATTATTGCCCTATTTACAAACTATAATTTCAAGATTTTTAAATAGGACAAAATACTGATAAATAGGAAAAATTGTAACGGGACATCAATGATGTCCCCTACACCTGTGAGTCATATTTATATATGATTTAAAATGCATATTCTCACTATAAATTTTTCTTTATAGCCAATTAAATTTAAAACAAACTTACCTTTACCCACAGACAAAATTGAAAAACCCTAATTTGTAGAACTGATTAACCTTAGCCTACAATCAAAATAAAAAACAAATTAATGAAACTTATATTAACTCACAGACAAAATTAAAAACCTTAAAGCAAAATAGCTTAGAATTTATCTAGGCTATTTTTTATTTTATATAAAATGTCGAAAGGCGTGGGATTGTGAAATTTTATGGGGAAAGATTTAACATAACTTAACAAAAATAAATTTACATTTAACTTTTCTTAGATTTTTGATTTAACAAAGTAATAGTAAGATAAAGTTGTACTTGAGAGGTACAGAAAAATAAAATCAAAATTAAAAAAGAGGTAAAAGAAAAAATGAAAAAGTTAATATGTTCAGTTATGGTAATTGCTTTAGTTGCAATTTCACTAGTTGGTTGTGGTAGTTCAAACAACAGTAGCAGTGACAGTAGTAATGGTAACAAAGTAACAGGTGACATTACCGTTGTATCAAGAGAAGATGGTTCAGGTACTCGTGGTGCTTTCACAGAATTACTTGGTATTGTAGATGACAAAGAAAATGACGCAACAACAGAAAGTGCTGAAATTACAAACAGTACATCAGTTATGATGACAACAGTTCAGGGTAACGACAATGCAATCGGTTATGTTTCTCTAGGTTCACTTTCTGACTCAGTTAAGGAAGTAACAGTTGACGGTATTGAAGGTACTGCTGAAAATGTAAAGAGTGGTAAGTACAAAATCTCTCGTCCATTTAACCTATGTTATTATGACGGTAAACTTTCAAAACTTGCTGAAGACCTAATCAACTTCATTATGAGTGACGAAGGTCAAAAGACAGTTGATAAAGAAGGTTACATCTCAGTAGAAAGTGGTAAATCTTATAAGGCTAGTGGCCTAAAGGGTAAAATCACAGTTGCAGGTTCAACATCAGTTGCTCCTCTAATGAATGTAATTGCTGATGAATACAAGAAGCTAAATCCCGGTGTAACAATCGAAATTCAGGAATCAGGTTCAACAGCAGGTATCCAGTCAGCTACAGAAAAAGCAGTTGATATTGGTATGTCATCTCGTGAACTAAAGGATGATGAAGCAAAAACTCTAGCAACAAAGAAAATTGCTATGGACGGTATTGCAGTAATCGTAAACAAAAACAATTCAATTGATAATCTAACATCTGACCAAATTAAGTCAATTTATCTTGGCGAAACAACTTCTTGGGACGACATCAAGTAAAATCGAAAGAAACATTTAGGCAGAGTTAATCTCTGCCTATAACTTTAGAACGGAGAATTAGTTTGAGTAATGTAAAAGAAGTCCTAATGAAAATTCTGTTTCTATTGTGTGCTTGTATTTCAATTTTAGCAGTTGCAGTAATTTGTATTTTTATCTTTGCAAATGGTGTTCCTGCAATAGGCAAAATTGGTTTTACGGACTTTATATTCGGTACACATTGGAGACCTAACTCAGGGGAGTTTGGCATCTTCCCAATGATTGTAGCAAGTATTTATGTTACTGCCGGAGCAATTGTAATCGGTGTTCCTATCGGTATTTTAACTGCAGTATTCTTAGCTTGTTATTGTCCAAAGAAAATTTATAAAGTGATTAAGCCACTTATTAACCTATTGGCAAGTATTCCATCAGTTGTTTATGGTTTCTTCTGCTTGGTGGTTGTAGTTCCAATTATTCAGGAATTTACCCATACAAGTGGTAAAGGTATCTTAACTGCATCAATACTACTTGGCATTATGATTTTGCCAACAATTATTAACACAACAGAATCTTCCATCAGAGCAGTACCCAATATGTACTTTGAGGGTTCTTTGGCACTTGGTGCAACAAAAGAAAGAAGTATCTTTAAGACAGTTATACCGGCAGCAAAAAGTGGTATTATGTCAGGTATTATCCTAAGTATCGGTAGAGCTATCGGTGAAACAATGGCAGTTGTAATGGTAGCCGGTAACCAAGCAATTATGCCAAAGAGCATTACAAGTGGTGTCAGAACACTTACTAGTAATATTGTTATGGAGATGGCATATGCAGAAGGTTTGCACAGAGAGGCACTTATTGCAACAGCAGTTGTACTGTTTGTGTTTATCTTAATCATTAACATATGTTTCTCAATAGTAATAAGAAAGAAGGATAAATAATGGATAAGCTAAAAACATATTTAAAACACCCTCTTTCATTTGTACTACTAATATTAATTGGTCTTGCATCAATAATTACTGTGGCAAGTATTATATTTATCATTATTTACATACTTGTTAACGGCATCCCTAACTTAACAACTGATTTGTTTAGCCTACACTACAACTCAAAGAATCAGTCCATGCTGCCATCAATCTTTAACACAGTATTTATTACATTCCTAACACTGCTAATTGCAGTACCTATCGGTATTTTCTCAGCAGTTTATCTTGTTGAATATGCTAAGAAAGGCAGTAAGCTGGTTAAAGTTATTAGAGTTACAACAGAAACCCTAGCCGGTATTCCATCCATTGTATTTGGTTTGTTCGGATTCCTAGCATTTGTTATCGCTTTAGGTTGGGGTTACTCAATGATAGCCGGTGTACTTACACTTGTAATGATGGTTCTTCCAACAATTATCAGAACAACAGAAGAGGCACTACTTGCAGTACCTAATTCATACAGAGAGGGTTCTTTTGGTTTAGGTGCAGGTAAAATAAGAACAATCTTTAAGATTATTGTACCAACTGCAATTCCGGGTATTCTGTCCGGTGTTATTCTGGCAATCGGTAGAATTGTCGGTGAAACTGCAGCACTTATCTATACATCAGGTACAGTAGCAGAAACTGCAACAAGCCTTACAGACTCTGCAAGAACATTGTCAGTTCACCTATATTGCTTGTTGTCAGAAGGTTTATTCACAAACCAAGCCTATGCAACTGCAGTTATACTTTTACTACTTGTTGTTGGTATCAACGCACTATCAAACTTTATTGCAAAGAAACTTGCAAAGAAATAAGGAGAAATAATGAACAAATTTGATATAAAAGACCTTGTACTTCATTATGGAGATTTCAAGGCTATCAAGGGTATTAACCTTGATATTGAACAAAACAAAATTACCTCTTTTATTGGACCATCCGGTTGTGGTAAATCAACTGTACTAAAGACACTTAACAGAATGAATGACCTTGTAGAAGGTTGCAAGATTGATGGTCAGGTGCTTTTAGATGGTCAAGACATTTTTAAAGATATTGATGTTAACACTCTTAGAAAAAGAGTAGGTATGGTTTTTCAGCATCCAAACCCATTTCCAATGAGTATTTACGATAACCTAACTTATGGTCCTATTACTCATGGTATCAGAAAGAAAAGTGAACTTAACGAAATTGTAGAAACAACTTTACGCCAAGCTGCTTTGTGGGATGAAGTTAAGGATAAGCTAAAGAAGTCAGCACTTGCACTTTCAGGTGGTCAGCAACAAAGATTATGTATTGCCAGAGCCTTAACAGTTAATCCGGAAGTAATCCTAATGGATGAACCAACATCTGCCCTTGACCCAATCTCAACATCAAAGATTGAGGACTTAACACTTGAACTAAAGGACAAATACACAATTGTTATTGTTACTCACTCAATGCAACAAGCAGCCAGAATTTCTGACAAAACTGCATTTTTCCTACTTGGTGAGGTTATTGAATATGGTGACACACATCAGATTTTCTCAACACCAAAGAATAAGAAAACAGAAGATTATATTTCAGGAAGGTTCGGATAATTATGAGAGATAACTTTAACAAACAACTTGAAGACCTATATTCAAGCGTAAAGTATATGGGTAGCCTTTGCGAAAAGGCAATTGAAAACGCATCTCAAACTGTTGTTGGAGATAATGCTGATAAAATTAAGGAATATGCAAAGAATGTAAATTTCTATGAAAAAGAAATTAACCATAGTGAAGACTATATCGAAAAGCTATGTATGGGACTTTTACTTCATCAGCAACCTGTAGCCAGTGACTTAAGAACAGTTTCCTCTGCACTAAAGCTAATTTCTGATATGGAGAGAATCGGTGACCAAGCCTCAGATATTACTGAACTTTCAGGATATATTAATAACTGTGAATTTAACGGAAAAATTCACCTAAAGGATATGTTCAAGGCTACTATTGACCTTGTAAAGAAAGCAGTAACATCATTCTCTGAAAAGAACCTTGAAATGGCACAAAGTGCTATTCTTGATGATGATATTATTGACAACTACTTTGATAAAGTTAAGATTGAACTTATTCAGATGATTCAAAGTAATACAGATGCTGAACTTTGTGTTGACCTACTAATGGTTGCAAAGTATCTTGAAAGAATAGGTGACCACTCAGTAAATATTGCAGAATGGGTTGTTTATTCAATTACAGGTGTTCACAAGGATATGAATTAACTTTTTTATTAATTTTCCCTTACTCATTTAGAGAGGTAATCCATATTTTGGGTTGCCTTTTCTTTATTTTTAAATAATATTAAAAATTCTAAAATAAATTTAACATTTAACATAGATTTAACATTCTGCAAAACTTATATTTTACATTGTACTGTTAGAATGAAGATAATATGAAAATAGGAGAAATGAGTATGGGTATTCTAAACATATTAAATCTAGTTGGTGGACTTGCACTTTTTCTTTTTGGTATGCAATTTATGGGAGATGCACTTGAGAAAAGAGCAGGTGGTAAGCTAGAATCTATCCTGGCAAGAATGACCTCTAATAAGTGGAAAGGTTTTTTGCTTGGTCTTGCCGTTACAGCAGTAATCCAGTCTAGTTCAGCAACAACAGTTATGGTTGTTGGTTTCGTAAACTCCGGTATTATGGTGTTAAGACAAGCCATCAGCGTTATTATGGGTGCTAACATTGGTACAACAGTTACTTCATGGATACTTAGTTTAACAGGTATAGAGAGTGATAACATCTTCGTTAGCCTACTAAAGCCAAGTTCATTTACACCAATCCTTGCCCTTGTAGGTATTATCCTTTATATGTTCCTAAAGAGTAATAAAAGTAAGGATGTTGGACAAATTCTTCTAGGCTTTGCAGTCCTAATGTTTGGTATGGAATCAATGAGTGATGCAGTTGCACCACTTAAGGATGTACCGGAATTTCAGGACATTCTATTAATGTTCACAAACCCTGTTCTTGGTGTATTAGCAGGTGCAATTCTTACTGCAGTTATTCAGAGTTCATCAGCATCAGTTGGTATTCTTCAGGCACTAAGTTCAACAGGTCAAATCACATTTGGTTCTGCTATTCCTATTATTATGGGTCAGAACATCGGTACTTGTGTAACTGCGCTAATTTCTTCAATTGGTGCAAACAAAGGTGCTAAGAGAGCAGCAGTAATTCATCTATGCTTTAACATTGGTGGTACAGTTATTTGGCTAACAGTATTTGAAGTTCTGAATATGTTTGTACATTTTGATTTCTTAGCCAACCAAATCGGCGTAATGGGTATTGCTATTGTACACACAGTATTTAATGTTCTATGTACTTTAACATTCCTACCATTAACTAAGCAGTTAGAAAAGTTAGCTTGTATTATTGTTAGAGATAATCACAAGGAACAGAAGATTAAGACTCTTGATAAAAGACTATATGCAACTCCGGCAGTAGCTATTGAAAACTGCTCAAAGGTTGTTGTTCAAATGGCAACAGAAGCATTTACATCAATAAAAAGTGCATATTCATTAATAAATAAATATGACCAAAATATTGCAGAAGAAATTAGAAATTCAGAAAAGAAAGTTGATAAGCTGGAAGATGATATCGGTAACTATCTACTTGGTTTATCGGCTCAAAGTTTAACTGATAAGGATAACTTAACAGTATCAAAGTATCTTCACTTAATCGGTGACCTAGAGAGAATTTCCGACCATGCAGTAGGACTAATGAGTTCAGCTAAGGAAATTGATGAGAAAAGCTTAACTTTCTCAGATACTGCAAAGAAAGAAATTAAACAAATGTACTGTGCAGTTGAGGAAATCCTTAACTACACTTTAAAGACTTTAACTGATGATGATTTAAGGTCAGCAGCAGAAATCGGTCCACTTGAAGAAGTTATTGATGAACTGAAGAATCAACTTCAGAAGAACCATATTAAGAGATTACAGAACAAAGGTTGTACTATTGAAATGGGCTTTATCCTATCAGATGTTACAACAATTCTTGAAAGAGTTTCCGACCACTGCAACAACATTGCACTTTGCATTATTGAAGCAAATAGAGAAAGTATGGGTATTCATGAACAAAGTAAGTACCTAAAGAAGTCAAACCCTCTGTTCCAAGAAAAGTATGAAAAGTATTACGATAAATATGCAATCGCTTAATTTTTAATTTCTATATAACTTGATATTTTATTTAAAACTCCCTTGTGCTGAAAGGGAATAGATATTTAGTTAACTTTAAGTTGATTGTCATTTTATAGTGATGTCAGTTTAAATAGATTTAAAATTGATTTAGATAATTAAAAAATTGATTTAGTTAATTGAAAAATTAATATAAATAATTAATAAGAGATTTGAAAAAGTCTATTTATACCACTCCCGTAACCACCCTAGTTCCTTTCTAGGGTGATTATCTTTTGTTTTTTAGTTTTGATTGTGGAGTAAGGTGGATTTGAAAAAACCCAAATTTACAGAACCGATTTACCATTACCCACAAACGAAATTAAAAAAACTCTACCAAAAGAAAAACCACCGGCAAAGGCTGGTGGTTAAAAATAGATAGATTAAAAAAGCAAAACAAAAGCAAATATTTAATTACTGAATATTGTCATTGTTTTTCTTCTTAAATTCGGTTAAAGGTTTAACCTTACCGTCAGGAGTTTCAACATCAATATTCTCAAGTCTTTGCTTAAAGCCTTCTCTAAATTTGTCAAGGTACTGTTGCCTAAGCTCAATCTGTTCTTCTGCTTCTTCCTTAGTTAAACCGGCAGATTTTTTCTTCTTAGCAAGTTCATTTATTCTCTTAATTAGTTCGTCCATAATTTACCTCCTAATTGTTTTTTAAGATTAATTGTGCTAATATTATACTATAGTTTAAAGGAGAATTCAAATGGCTGATATAAGTTTACTTTACCCAAAAGGTAAGGAAGTTTCTACAATGACTTTAACCGATGAATCTATAAACGACCTTTCTGTTGATTACATTGTTGAAAGCCTTACTAAAGATATATACGAAAAAAACAGTATCAAAAAAATCTTAACAAACCTAACTTGTGATATTGATGTTATCAACTATAGAGCAGATGTTTTTGAGGATATTCTTAATTTCCCTGAACTGAGGGATGGCTTAGTTGAATTGCTGAAAAAGTTAGAAGATTTACGAGAACTTGAAAAGTTTAACAAAGACGGTGATGCATCATCCTTGTGGCAACTTATTAACAGACTTAGAGAAATTGACGGTTATGTGCTATGCATCACAATGCTAAAGAATATTCTCAACACTATTCCTATTAAGTCACAAGGACTACTTGACCTTAAACAGACCATTGAAGATATTTATAACAATGGTGGTTTTGATATTCTGAAAAAGGACATTGATGAAACAATGGCAAAGGCTCAGAACCTAAAGTCAGTTACTATAGGTGTTAACCTTGACAGTGTGTTAAAGCCAAAGAATGCCGGTGTTATCTCTCTCAATAGCTTTGAGATTACTAACAGTGGTATCCTAAAGAACTTTATGGGATTTACCGGTTCAAAGGAAGAACTGAACAGTGATGAAAAGGTACTTTCAAGTCACAAACTTCATCCTGCAAATCCTAGTCTAAACAGAACAAAATTCGGTTCAATTCAACAAGGTGCAAATACTAATGTACATATTGATACCTCAGGTTCTGCTACAGGTGATGACCCATTGTCTCAAAGTCTAAAGAAGGTTGTTACCGATATTCTGAAAAGAATGGTAAAGAGTATCAAAGCAACACTTCAAAAGTATGTTAATATTTCAGGTTACTCATTAGTGGGCTTAATGCCTGAGATTATCTTTTACATTCGTTTTGCTGAGCTTGTTGATAAGATGAAAGAAAAGAAATTACCTGTATGTAAACCACTTGCAGTTCCTGATGACAGAGTGGCTTACGCTGAAGATATTTATAATATAAAACTTGCAATTAAGCGTACTAATGGTGAAGAATTTGACATTATCGGTAATGACATTACATTTGATAATGAACAAAGAATTTATGTTATGACAGGTCCGAATAGAGGTGGCAAAACTACCTTTACTCAAGCAGTAGGTCATTGTTTCTTACTTGCACAAGCCGGTATTTATGTACCTGCAACAAAGTTCAACTACAGTCCTGTTGACAACATTTACACACATTTTCCTGCTGATGAAAACGATACTGTTGACCTAGGCAGACTAGGTGAAGAAAGCAAAAGACTTTCTGATATTTTTAAGGTTGCAACCGATAAGTCCTTACTGTTACTTAACGAAAGCTTGGCTACAACAAATGTTGCTGAGGGTGTATTTATTGCAAAGGATGTTATTAAGGCGATGGCATACTTAGGTGTTCGTTCAGTATTTAACACACATATGCATGAACTTGCCCATCACCTTGATGAATACAACAGTGATGATAGTTATAGGAGTAAAGTACAAAGCCTTGTTACCGGTATGAAAGACGGTCATAGAAGTTTTAAGTGTGAGATTGCACCACCACAAGGCGTTTCTTATGCTAAAGATATTGCAGAGAAATACGGTGTAACCTACGACCAAATAAAAAAGAATATAGACAATAGATAAAAATAATGGCTAGTGTATTTTGTACACTAGCCATTTCTTATGCTTTAATTCTGTTTTGGTTTTCAAGTAATGCAACAATAACAATAAATAGTGGAGTGGTAATTGGTTGGTCAATGTTTACAATTCCCTGAACACTGTAAGAAATAACACTTGCCACAAGGATAATGCAGTATTTATTGCTAAAACTTCTCTTAATTCCTCGTATAAGGGCAGAAACCACAAAAGTAATGTAGGATAAAGCCCCAAACATTCCGACTGTTACAAGATAATTTAGATAGATATTATGGGCAGCATTGGTTGTTTCATTCTTAAAAGCCATCAACTCATCATTGTACCCCATATCAGTCATAATCTGACCAAAGGTATCACAACCTGTACCGAATAGTTTTTGAATAATATTTACATTAAGGAAAATGTAAATGCCTCTTATCCACATAAAGCCTCTGTGAGTACCCCACCTGTCGTTAAATCTAAAGTACTTCATAGCACTGCTTAATGAAGTCTTTGTGTCAATAAAGGTAAAGTAGCAAAATGCAAATACCCCTAAACCAAACAGTAATATTGTTAGGAAAATAAGTGATAGGGTAATGACCCTAGGTGTCTTTGTGATGCCCTTTTCTTCACTGAAAATATTTAAGAAAATTCCTAAAACAAGGGTAATTCCTATAACAACATAGGTGTTGCCATAGACCAAAGTGCTTTCTATTGCACTAAATCCCATACTGTAGTCATCCATAATATAAGAGAAATATCTGATAACTTTACAACCTATAAGCATTAGTGAAGTGATAATCAGTAGGTTTGAAAAGTCCTTTAAATTTCTTATAAAGAATATATAGCAAAATACAAATAGTCCTAATGTACCTAAGATACTGCCATCACTGTTGCAACAAACTATACCACCAAATGTTATTACAGCAGAAATACCGTAAATTATCTTTTGATAATATTTCTTTGAAAGAATAAACAGTACCATACAAAGTGGCATTACAATAGTTAAATAAGCTGAAAAAATATTTCTGTTGCCAATTGTAGAAATGAACTTTGTGTATTGACTTGAACTCATACCATTGTATAGGTTTAATGGGTCCCAGTAGAACTGTTGCGAAATCCCTATAAATGCCACAAATGATGAAACAACTGCCATAACTATAGGAACAACTTTGTTTTCTCTGTATGTTCTGGAAATTATAAAATACACTACAAAGTAGGCAAAGATAAGTATAAGCCCATTGTTTCTACCTAATGCACCGGTAAGACTGTCAAATTTATAATCGGAAATCAGTGTGCTTATAATAGCAGAAATTAAGAATCCTATCATTCCATAATCAGTAAAGGAAAATTTATTTTTCTTATTTTCTATTTTATTTTCTTTATCTCTTTTATTGTAATGAGTCAGTATTACACCACCCATAAAAATCAATAATAAACTAGCCAAAACATAGAAGGCATATAGTTTATCATGTCTTATGTAATAATATCTGTCTGATACATATAGGGGAAAGAAAGATACCATTAATGTGACAAATATAATGGAAACATTCCCCATGTAAAAGGATAAATCTTTTTTTGTTTTCTTTTTCTCCATAATTTGCACCAAAAAAGAGGTTATCACAATGGTGAAAACCTCTTTGTTAATTTAGTCTTCTAATTTGTTTAGAACTTTAAGAATTGAACAAGCCTCATCATCTGTTAGACGATTACACTCATATCTTTCATCTCTAAGCATAATTAGCAGTTCCTGAATTAAGTAACGGAAGCCTGTACCTTCAAAGTTAAATGACCTTCTGTCAACCTTCTTGCAACCATTCTTAATAACCTTAAAGTAACCTGTGTTCCACCAGTCATCTTCAAGAACAATTCTGCCCTTAGTACCGATAACAGTTAGGTGGTTGTGTAAATCAATATTCTTGCCGATTTCAATTCTTGCAACTGCATTTTCATATCTAAAGAACATTGAACAGTATTCTTCACCATCTTCATTACCGGGAATTAGGTTCTTTGAAATGTACTTAGCCTCAGTACCCAGTAGCTTTGTTACAGCAGTAATAGCAAGTACAGACATATCTTCAAGAGTCTTTTCGTATTCAAAGAAATCGTTACTCATACCAATATCAATGCTTAACACCTTGCCAACTTCATTACTGTCGGCAATCCATAAAAATTGAGAGAAAGCTCTTAGGTAAACCATAACAATGTTTTCCATTAGGATAACATTCTTTTCTCTTGCAAGTTTGTTTAGCTCTTGACACTTTTCATTATCAAGTGAGAAAGGAAATTCACAAATAACATGAACACCTTTTTCAATACATTGCTTAATGTAGTTGTATCGCTTTTCTAAGTCGCACTTAATATATACAATACTAAGGTCTTGACAGAACTTTTCAAAGCAGTTGCCGTAAGAATTTAGTTCATACTTATTACAAAATTCCTCAGCAACATCAATATCTTCACTAAATACTCTTTCAATGTGAATACCGGAAACATACTTAGTTTCGCTAACAACACCTAGGTCATCAGCATTGTCGGTAATAACACCAAAGTTTCTGATTGCATTGCTTTTTTCTCTAATCTGTGTGGAAGAAATATTCTTTGTTCTTTCTAGATAAACAACGTTACAATACTGCTTTAGGTGGTCAAACTTGCCAATCCAGTCACTACCGACAACAAGTGTATCAATATCATACTGAATAATATCCCTGGTCTTTTGACCTAAATATTCTTCAACTATGATTTCATCAACTAAACCTGTTTTCTTAACATTTTCAATTCTTGTAAGAAGTGAATCGTGAACAGAAAGTTTACCTCTCTCTATATCATAGCTTTCAGAGGTTACACCAACAATTAGGTAATCTCCGTATGCCTTTGCCCTTTTAATAATATTATAATGACCTTGGTGGAACAAATCGAATGTTCCATAAGTAATAACCTTTTTCATATTTTCCCCTAATTTATTGACTTAATAAGCCAAAATCTCCTCCATAAGTTTTTTATCAATATATGGTTTTTGGTTGTACATTTCTTCACCAAAATAAGTTTTTGGATAAGCTTTTGACTTAATGTCAAGATGTACTTCAATTAAGTTTGGCTTTGTTTTATCAATAGTTTTTAGTATATCTTCAAGTTCTTCAATACTGTTAACGCTGTAGGAATTAATACCATAAGCCTCACCGATTTTCTTAAATACAGGTGCATCATAGCCACCTTCAGCAGTAGAACCAAAGTGGTTTCCGTCAAAGAAATCATCCTGTTGTTGCTGAATAAGACCAAGACTTTCATTGTTTAACACAATAGAAGTAACAGGCAAGTTCTCTCTCTTAACCCATTGTAGTTCTTGAATATTCATCTGAAAAGCACCGTCACCACAAACTGCAACAGTAGGCTTTTTGTTTAGATAATATGCACCTATAGCAGCAGGAAGTGCAAATCCCATTGCACCATGACCACCGGAGAACAGTAACCTTTGGTTATCTGTAATCTTAAAGGATTGTCCCATCCAAACCTGATGTTGTCCAACATCACAACAAACAACAGTATCATCGGTTGCATAGTTTGAGATAAGGTCAATAAACTTATTAGGTTCTCTTTCTTTACTGTGATTGTCAAAGTCAACAAGTGGTTCTTTAACCTTCTTGCAGGTTTCTACCCAAGAGGTTTTGTCAACCTTCTTGTCCTTAAGAACCTTTAGCATAGCTTTTACTAATTTTTCACAGTCACAACAGTAGTGAGTTTCATCACTGTGAACTTTTCTTAGCAGTTCGTTTCTGTCTATATCAACTCTGATGATTTTTGCATTCTTAGCAAAGTTCTCACTTTTGCCACCTGTCTGTCTTTTACAGAAGGAACAAGCCAAAGAAACAATAAGGTCTGACTTTTTATATGCAAGAATGTTTGCATATCTGTGACCGTAAGCAGCACCAATATAGCCAAAGTTAAGCTCATCATCAACTTTTAATAAGTGTCTGCCAAGTAGGGAAGTGATAACCGGAATGTTAAGTTCTTTAACTAACTTTAGAACATCCTTGTGAAAGTCACTGCCTTTTACAATACCGTTACCAAGTAGTAGCATTGGCTTTTCAGCCTTAATGATTTCCTCAATAATCTGAGTTGCTACCATTTCGTAATTAATAATTACTTTGTCCTTTGGTGGGGTAAATGACTTTGCATTTTCTAAGTCCAAATCCTCTCTCTGGACATTCATAGGGATGTCCAGCACAACAGGACCTTTTCTGCCTTCATTAGCAATGTAAAAAGCCTTTTCCAGTTCGTACTTTAAATCTTCAACCTTGCTAATATGAGTTGCATACTTTGTAATTGGCTTAACCATATCTACAACATCAGTTTCTTGGAAACCCTGTTGTCTAAGCTCTGAGATACCGGTATACTCATACTCATTTAGCTGACCGGTAAAGAAAACTACCGGTGCACTATCGTAGTAAGCATCAGCAATACCATTCATTAGGTTAATAGCACCCGGTCCTGATGTTGAATAAGCTACGGCAGTTTTGCCACTAGCCTTTGCAAGTCCAACTGCAGCAAAAGCAGCACCTTGTTCGTTGTAACACATATGGTTTTCTATGCCATCAGCTTTACAAACTGAATCAACAAAGTGAGCAATCATTGTACCTTGATAACCGAATATATCTTTAATACCATGTTCCTTTAAGTAAGAAACAATAAAATCACTTGCTTTCATAATTCACCTTTAAAATAAAATTATTTAAACATACATAAGTTTAGTATATCATCATTATATAATTAAGTCAATTGTTAACATATGTATAAATATAGATAAAATCTATATTAAACAAGAAAAAAGCGACTATTCATAAGAATAATCGCTTTTCTAATAGTTTTATTAGGTTTTAATTATGCCCAAGTACCTGAGAATAGGTTATCTGAACCCCAACCTGTAGCCTTATAAGTTGTGCCACCACTAACCTTTAGGTTGTCTGACTGATTCCAAACATTATCCCAGTTGTTGTCAGTTGTTGCACCATTCATTCTGCAAATGATTAGGTTTTCATAACCACTTGGAACTGATAGAGTATTGTCTTTAATATCTACCCAAACACTGTCTGTGTCGTTCCATAGGTAAGCAGCCCATCTTTCTGTGCCGGTAGCAATTGCAGACATATCAATCTTGATTGTGTTACCCTGAGGAGCAATTGTTGCAGTTGTAGCTGTTGTTGCTGTAGTTGGCTTAGTTGTAGCTGTTGTAGGAGCAGTAGGGTCATTGTAAGAGAAAGTTGTACCTACAGGGAATGTATCAACTAACTTAATGCCGTACTTCTGAATAAGCGTAGCATCCTTAACGTCAATAGAGCCATCACCGTTTACATCGGCAACCTTCTTCTGAACATCTGTAAATGTAATCTTGCTTACAGTATATTTTGATACTTTAACTGCGTCCTTAACATTGATTTGGTTATCAAAGTTTAGGTCACCGTATAGGTAAGTTCTGCTTGGAACAGTTGTTGCAGTTGTAGGATTTGTCTTTGAAGTTGTTGTTGTCTGCTGAGTATATTCTTCCCACTTGTGGTTAGCAGAGAACTTCATTGAAGAACCTGAAAGTTCTAGACCAGGTTCCATATCTGCCGGATAACGGTTTGTTGTAGCAGTTGAATTTTCTGTAAAGATAACTGAACCGTTAGCAAATTCGTCAGGAACTTCTACTACATAGTAGCCTGTGCTACTGTCCTTAGTCATCTGTTTGCCCGGCCATTCTGCAACTGAATCTGTATCGTTGTAAATGTAAGCATATACACTTGACCAGTTGTATGATGAGTTATCAAAGTAAATCTTCTGAATTTGGTCTGGGTCTACTTTCTTAAATGTATAAGAAGCATTAGATGTATCTGTACCATCTGTAGCAGTTAGCTTAACTGTGATTGTTGAACCGTAAGAAACACCTTCACCGATTGTGATTGTCTTTGTGCCTGTGTATGTTTTTACTGTACCGTTATCAATCTGATATGTACCTGAAGTAGCATCCTTTAGACCAAGTGTTAGAGAAAGTGTCTGTGCCTTAAATGAACCACCTGACTGAGAAATTGTATTTAGTGGGCCTGTTTTAACATCATATACTACTGCAACACCTGATGAACCGATAGTACCTGAGATTTTACCGTTAGCAACCTGGAATTCGTTATCTGTAATGACATCCTTATATTTACCGTTAGCCATCTTGTGAGCAGTTACATTAACATTGTTACTACCACAGTTTACAAGAACAACACCCTTTGTGCCTCTTTCGTTGTAAGCAACACCGTTTTCTGCTGATAGATATTCTGACTGACCAATCATATCATTCTTGAACTGGTTAATAGCCTTAACAGTTTCATCAGCCCAGTTAGTTACATCAGCCTGACCCATCATTGCAGAACCCCAGTTGTTAGGTCTTGCAAGATACATACCACAAGCCTGTTGTCTTGTACCAACTAAAGCCCATGTTTTGTCCATATTTGCATTGTCAACATTGCTTGAAGAACCTGCCTGATATGTATCGTGAGATTCGTTCCAAAGAACTGACTTGTTACCTGCAGCCTTTGAACCGTCATCTAGGTCAAAGTCACTTCTGGCTGCATCCTGAGCATTGTTGTTGTTAACTGCGTTTCTGATACTGTTAGAAACTGAAGATAGTGTAATGCTCATTAGAGATGTATAAGAATTAACGATTGACTGACCGTTACTTTGGTCATCGTTACCTGTTGTTTTATCAAGAACTTCACCATAATAGAAAGGTGTAACACCTCTTGTTGACTTAGCATAGCTTGTAGTTGCATTTAGAACTGTTGGCCAGAAGTCACTGCCAAAGCCTGAGTCAGCAGGTGTTTCAATGTGCTTAGCACCGTCAAAACGGAAACCGTCAGCACCGTTATCTATACATTCCTTTAGGAACTTTGTTGCATAGTCCTGAACTGTTTTGTTACCTGTGTTAAGGTCAGGAATACCATCCATACAGTACTGTGTAATATCGTAACGAGAAGCATACCAGCTGTTCTTAGAAATATCATGCCATAGAGAACTGTTGTTTCTGATTTCGTCAGGAATACATGGTGAAAGGTCGTTTTTAGACTTATTACCCATATGGTTAAGAACTGCATCGACTACAACCTTAACACCGTACTTATGAGCTTCATCACACATTGCCTTGAACTGAGAAGCAGTACCTAAAGCACTTGTACCATGAGCATTAGTTTCAATTGCAAAGTCAACAGGCTGATAAAGTACCCACCAGCTACCCTTTGCAGTTTTACCTGCAGTAGATTCCTTTGCTACCTGAATAGGTGATGTCTGAACAGCAGTAAAGCCTTGTTCAGCAATTGTTTTCATATTTTTCTTGATGTTGTCAAATGACCAGTTAAAGCACTGAAGAATCTGACCATCCTGAATGTTGTCAGCAAGACCATAAGCATTAGCACTTGTTGACACAGTTGTTGTGCTAGCTTTTGATGCACTCTTGTCAGTAGATACGGCTGATACAACAGGGATAGATGTTGCAGTTACTGCCATACATAGTGAAAGTACAAAGCTAACAAATTTCTTTTTGCATTTCATAAAATGTCCTCCTTAAAAATAAAAAATCCCATATATATTTTATCAAAATTACAAAAATTTTACTACTGTGAAAAAGTACAATAAACAAGGTTATTTTTGTAAAAATTTTATAAGGAAATTAATAATATTTGAATAAACCGTGAACAATAAAGGCTATTGAACAATAATAATTCAATTATAGAAAAATCAACCAATATATCTGTTATAATATGACAAAATAGTAAAGATGTTCTATAATACTTGCAACAAATACAACTCTATGATACAATAGGGGAAAGAATGGGGTTTAATTATGTCCAGAAAAATAGGCTATGCTTTCCTGTGTAAAAAGGGAAAGGTAAGAAAGAAAAATCAAGATAACTACTGGTGTATGGGTGACTTTTTACCTCAAGAAAATGAGGGACAACAGAGAACCATCACCGGACAAATAAATTTAAAAGATTTAACCGGTGCATTCTGTGTTTTTGACGGAATGGGTGGTGAGGCTTGTGGTGAGATTGCCTCTTCAATTTCTGCTACAACCTTTAATAATATATATAAGTCAATAGTTGACCTTGATGTACAAAGTATTGTTGATATTTGTTACATAATGAACAGAAATGTTTGTCGCTTTGCAAAAAGACACAAGATTCAATATATGGGTACAACTGCTGCAATGCTCTTCTTCGGCAAAAAGGAAGTATATGCTTGTAACCTTGGTGACAGTAGAATTTTTCTTTTGCGTGGCAACAAGTTGCAGAAAATTTCTGTTGACCATGTAGCTGAGGGTACTATCTTTAAGAAACCACCACTAACTCAGCACATTGGTATTCCTACTGATGAATTTAGGATTGACCCTTATATTGTGTCACTAAAGATTAGAAAAGGTGACAGGTTCTTAATTTGCTCAGATGGTCTTACCGATATGTTGTCCTTTGAAGATATTGAGGCTTTCCTAGTTGAAACCCACAGCATCTCCGATTGCGTAAATGATATGATGAAAATGGTTTATGCAAAAGGTGCTATTGATAATACAACAATCGTGTTGTGTGAGGTTAGATGATTCTAATTTTTTAATTTAGTTGTTTATTAATTTTAGTTGTTTATATTTATAAAATAATCTTGCTAAATAATGTAGGCAAATAAATTTTAGTGGATAATAAATAGAACAAGGTTCTACTTGATGCAGGTCAAAGTGTTATATTATAATAGTGTATTATAATTTGAATAGTGTATTATAATTTGAATAGTGTATTATAAGTAAAGGCATAGTATGTTTTTCTCATACTATGCCTTTCTCAGTTTCAGTTGTGATGTTAGATAAATTAGTTTTTTTCAATCTTGTCTGTGGATAAAGGAAAATTAGTACAATAAATTAGGGTTTGTGGGGTTGATTATGTAATGTAGATAAATTAGATAATAACCGATTAATT
>ERZ824473.2451-NODE-2451-length-21659-cov-3.398630_pt1 | contig 21659 bp, 20 predicted proteins | sample MGYA00519874_ERZ824473 | MGnify/ENA primary metagenome ERZ824473 (study PRJEB31778, sample SAMEA3449151) | human gut metagenome | biome: human gut; feature: human-associated habitat; material: faeces | place: United Kingdom | collected 2010/2012 ... | reverse complement strand
AATAATCCGTCGGTGAGGACAGGTAACCAGAATTCGTTGTTCATAATATATCTTTTCCTAAAATTAATAAAGTCATGGATAAGCCGAGAGCGATACAAATAATTAATATCGTGGCATTGATTGTTCTGGATAAACCGACAAGGACGTGACCTTCGAGTATATCCAGGATAGAATTGATCAGCGGTACTCCGGGAATCAGAAACAGGACGCTGGTACCTAGTGCGATATCTTGGGTGGCCCCTAAATTGCAGAATACTCCGAGTGCGGCAGTCAGGGAAGCGATAAAGGAACAAATAATAAAGATGACCATATGATTCACCTGAAGTTTGGTGAGTTCCTGACGGATAAAAAAGCCGGCCAGGGTGGCGATCCATACCAATCCCATGGCGATCGGATCTCCTCCGAACAAACGGCAAAATGCAGCATTGGCACAGGCAACCAGTAACAGGACCATCCAGCGTGACATACGTGGGGTGTTGACAATGGTATTGAACCGGAGCTGCAGCTCGTGAAGTCCCGGATGGTGGTCATAAGCTTCCCAGCTCAGGGCACTCAGGTCTGATATTGTACGGAAGTTTAAAGCCATTGCTGGAATCCGTCGGACGTAAGTTCGTCGGATGGAGTAGTCTTCGGAATGTTTGACGGTCATGGTGATGTTGCGCTGAAAAATGGTCATATCCACTCCAAAGCCAAAAGACTCGGCGATGCGGGTCACGTTTTTTACAATACGTGAAGTATGGCTGCCGACTGCCATCAGTGTGGTGGCGTAATCCAGCAGAAAATTCGATAATTCCTGTATTTTTTTGCTGTGTTCCTGCATGGCTGCGTTTAGAGTTTGATTTCTGCTAAAATTTCGTCTTTACCAACGATTTGGCCGGTTTTGACACATAAACGACTGATTCGGCCTCTGTGGGTGGCGGTAATGATGTTTTGCATCTTCATGGCTTCAAGTATCAAGAGAGTGTCGCCTTTGTTGATTTCCTGACCGTTATCTACTTGGACGTCCAGTATTTTGCCAGGCATGGGAGATTTGATGATTATTGTCGCCAAGTCGCTTTGACGACTGGCCAGTATTTTTTTCCGTTTCAGAGAGAACGGAGTTTCAACAGAGAAAGTATATGCGACACCGTTGAGCAATATTTCGTATTCATTTTGTTTCCGTGAAACAATTTCTACTGGATAACGCAGTCCTTTATAAGATAAGACCAAAAATCCGTCTGCTTCCTCTATCAGGTCGAGGCGTATATTTTGCCGTTTCAAACTGAAATCATAATTATTCTTTACTGTAAATTCGAATTCCGTTTGTCTGTCGCTGAGAGCGATGTATTTACTGATTTCTTTATTATTCATATTTGGTACTTATAGATTTCTGATTCGTTTGTTCAATACCCAGGGGTCGATTTGTGTGTCGGGACCGATTTCAGGAGTATTTTCGTGTGTGTAGGTATACACGGCGAATAGAGCTGCGAGCAATTCTTCGTGCGGTTCGCGCCAGACCGTCGAATGGAGGCGGGTTTCAATGAAGGAGGTGTCGAAATCACCGTTACGGTAAGTTTCGTTGTGTAATACTGCTTTGCAGAAAGGGATTGTGGTACGGATCCCTTTCACATGGAAACGTTCGAGTGCCGAAAGAGTCCGTTCGATGGCTTGTTCGCGGGTGTCTCCGGTGACGATCAGTTTGGCTACCATAGAATCGAAAAAAGGGGTAATTTCTGAACCGGGGGCAATACCGGTTTCAATGCGGATGTGATTGCCTTGTGGTAAACGAAGTTGACGGATAACACCGATACTGGGAGAAAATCCGGCTTGTACGTCCTCTGCGTTGATCCGGCATTCGATAGACCAGCCGTTGAGGTGAATCTGAGATTGACGCAACGGTAATTTCCGGCCCGCAGCGATATTGAATTGTAATTCCACCAGATCGATTCCGGTGATTTCTTCTGTAACCGGGTGTTCCACCTGAATACGGGTGTTCATCTCCATGAAATAGAAATGCTTCTGATGGTCGAGCAGGAATTCCACTGTTCCCAGACTTTGATAGCCTGCCTGTTTTGCCAGGGAGACTGCTGCTGCTGCCATTTTTTTCCGGAGGCGTTCGTCGAGAGCGGGTGACGGGGCTTCTTCCATCAACTTCTGATGTTTACGCTGTATGGAGCATTCCCGTTCGCCCAGATGCACGACATTTCCATAATTGTCGGCTACAATCTGAAATTCGATGTGCTTCGGGTTTTCGAGGTATTTTTCGATAAATACCGAAGGATCGTTAAAGGCTACCTGTGCTTCTGCGGTTGCTATTTTGTAAAGTTGTTCGAGTTCATCCTGATGATGGACAATACGCATTCCTCGTCCTCCTCCGCCCGATACTGCTTTGATAATGACCGGATAGCCTAGTCGTTTGGCAATTTTCCGGGCTTCATCGAGGGTATGTACGGCTCCTTGGCTGGCTCCAAGCATGGGGACTCCGCTCTGTGCGGCAATTCCTTTTGCTGCAACTTTATCGCCCATAAGTCGGATGACTTCGGGTGAAGGGCCGATAAAGACGATTCCATTATCCCGGCAGCGTTCGGCTAATTCCGCGTTTTCAGACAGGTATCCATAACCTGGATGTAATGAGTCGATCTTATATTCCCGGGCTAGTCCAACCAATCTGTCGATATCCAGAAATTCCGGTATATTCCCATCGGTTTCCGGGAAATTGATCACGGCATCAGCAGCTGATAAATATACAGCTTCGGGTTCTTTGGCTGTTCGGACGACATAAGTTTTGATGCCCATGCGCCGGGCTGTACGGGCAATTCGGATGGCTATTTCGCCTCGGTTAGCTATTAAAACTGATTTTATCATATCTATTTCATTATCTTTTTATTTTGTCCCCCTTTTCTTTCGCTTTTATCTTTTTAAAGCGGTATATTTCCATGTTTCCGGCGGGGTAGACTGACTGATTTCTTTTCTAAAGATTTAAGTACCCGGATGATTTTCAGTCGGGTGACGGACGGGTCGATGACTTCATCGATAAATCCTTTTTCGTTGGCGATATAAGGATTGGCAACCTCCTCCCGGTATTGTGCCAGTAATTCTTTTTTCAAAGCAACGGGATCTTCGGCAGCGGCCAGTTCTTTGTGGTAGAGAATGGCGATTGCCCCTTCGGGTCCCATGACAGCGATTTCTGCTGTCGGCCAGGCAAAGTTGTAGTCGCCACCGATCCCTTTGCTGTTCATAACGATATAGGCTCCTCCGTAAGATTTTCGCAGTACGACGGTGATTTTGGGTACAGTAGCCCGGGTGTAAGCATACAATAATTTTGCTCCATGGCGGATAATCCCGGCATGTTCCTGATCAGCTCCCGGCAGGAATCCGGGAACGTCTTCAAGAGTAAGGATGGGAATATTGAAACTATCACAGAAATTGATGAAACGGGCAGCCTTGACAGAAGAGTTCATATCCAAAGTACCGGCCATCACCTGAGGTTGGTTGGCGACGATTCCGGTTACATAGCCTCCGAACCGGGCCAAGCCGATAATGATATTGGGGGCATAGTTTTCAGCTATTTCCAGAAATTTACCTTTATCGGTGATCAGCCGGATGATATTCCGGACGTCATAAGGTTTGTCGGGATCTTCGGGAACAAGGTCTCTGAGACTTTCTTCTATACGGTCCGCCGGATCGTCGGTGGCCAGATAGGGAGCATTCTCGATATTGTTGGAAGGAAGATAGGAAAGCAGCATTTTCACTCCCCGCAAAGTGTTCTCGTCATCGTTGAAAACAAAATCAGCGACTCCTGATTTGACAGCATGTACTGAAGCCCCTCCCAATTCTTCGGGAGAGATGGTCTCATTCAACACTTGTTTAACGACATTGGGGCCTGTAACAAACATATAACTGGTTGCGGCAGTCATAAAGATAAAGTCGGTGAGTGCCGGGGAATAAACGGCGCCGCCTGCTGCCGGACCCATGATCACCGATATTTGGGGAATGACCCCGGAGGCCAGTACATTACGGCGGAAAATACCGGCATATCCGGCCAGACTGGCCACTCCTTCCTGTATGCGCGCTCCTCCCGAATCGATCAGGCCTACAACAGGAGAACCTGTTTTCAGGGCCATATCCTGTACTTTTATAATTTTGGCAGCGTGTACAGAACCCAATGATCCTCCCTGAACATTGAAGTCCTGGGAATAGGCAAATACCTGTCTGCCGTTTATATTTCCAAATCCGGTAATAACTCCGTCTCCATAGGAACGTACTGTTTTACCGAAAGAGGTGGTGGCCGATGGAGAATAAGCATCGACTTCCTCGAAGGTGCCTTCATCAAAAAGAAATTCTATTCGTTCCCGGGCTGTCAGTTTGCCGCGGTTGTGTTGTTTTTCTTCATATGCTTCGCCGTATTGCCGGGCTAAGGCTTCCTGTCTCGCCAGGAATTTTTCAAACGATTTTCTCATGCTAAGTCAGTTTACATCTATTAATTGCTTTATTATTCTGGCAATCTCTTTTAAGATTCGTAAGTGTAGCCGATTGATAATTACTCGTTAATCATCGATTGTTACCGTTGAGCATGGCTTAAACTTAGCTTTCACAAAATAAAGAATACGCAGGGGTATATTTACCCGGACGGGTGTCGGTCTGATAAGGGCTGACTCTGGCTTTATTCCGCGAAAGCATTGTCAATTCGCTGAGGCAGGTATCCTGACTTTCACCGTTTTAGCCGTCCTTCCCGTCTTATGCTGACAGTGGACATGATTGGCCGAACTTTTATGGTGATTACAGTTGCGCGACAGTCCGTGATTTTCACACGGTTCCCTATTCTCCCCATCGTAATGAGGCACCTGAGCGATCTGATTCACATCTTGTAAAGAACTTCAATGGGACAAAAGTATAAAAAATCTTTTATCCGTTGAAATTTTAATAAAATCTTTCCCTTTTCCTTTGTTTTGTTGTTGATTATCAGTGAGTAAAAATTTGTAACTTCTTGTTTTTATAAGAGGCGGGTCTTTGTTGTCCGGATGATCGTCGATTATTTTTATGCATTCCGTTGTTTTTAATCGATTTTTTACTTCATCGGACGTTGAGAGAGGAGAAGGAAGTTCGGGTGAAGGAGGTGTTATTTTATGATTTTTTAGGAGAGGTTTGTTTCATTGCTGCAATTATTTTTCTCATTTTATTTAAAAATTAAAGAAAAAAAGTAGGAATATAAATTTATTTAGGTACATTTGCGTCGTCATGGTGACTCATCCTCACACGGAGGAATGAGTTGAATAGGGAATCCGGTGAGAATCCGGTACTGTACCCTCAGCTGTATGTTCTTTAAAAAGGGTTTTGCATTCTTATGGTCACTTTTTCCTCCGGGAGAAGGGAAGGCCGCAAAATCCGGAACAAGTCAGAAGACCTGCCTGACCTATAATTGCCAGTTGTTCTGGGGAATAAGGACAATGGGTATGTGCGTTGTTTTTCACAATTATTTTGGGAAAAGGGATACGGGTGTGTCCTGGAAAACACGAAGGCATAACCTCGTTTTGGGAGGATGTGTAAAGGATGCTTTTTTATTTTTTAAAAAGGCTGGCGCTATCGTTTCCGTAAAGGGAAAGACGTATGTTATATAGCATACGATAGTTGTCCTTTGTGTCTTTTGATTAGAGAAATAATTCTTTAAATATTGTATTGTTAATCAATAAAACGCCACTAATTATGATGACCAGAGCTGAGTACATTGAAAGCCTCCGCAGATTGAATCTGAAGGTTTATTTTATGGGTGAGCTGATCGAAAATCCTGTCGACCACCCGATGATTCGTCCTTCTATGAATTCTGTAGCCAAAACTTATGAATTGGCTGAAAAACCGGAATATCAGGATCTGATGACTGTTTATTCACCGCTGATCGGCAAGCGGATCAACCGTTTTTGCCATCTCCACCAAAGCACGGAAGATTTGGTGAATAAAGTGAAAATGCAACGTTTGATGGGACAAAAGACGGCAGCCTGTTTCCAGCGTTGTGTGGGAATGGATGCTTTCAATGCCATTTTCTCTACCACCTATGAGATGGACCAGAAGCTTGGGACAGAATATCACAAGCGGTTCACTGAATATATGAAGTTTGTACAGGAAAACGACCTTACGGTTGACGGAGCGATGACCGATCCGAAAGGTGACCGTAGTTTGTCGCCCTCCAGACAGGAAGATCCGGATATGTATATGCATGTCGTGGAAGTGCGGGAGGATGGTATTGTCGTACGGGGAGCAAAAGCTCATCAGACCGGGGCTGTCAATTCGCACGAACACCTGATCATGCCTACTGTGGCCATGAAAGAAGAGGATAAAGATTATGCCATTTCGTTTGCTGTCCCCTCAGATGCCGAAGGCGTATTTATGGTGTACGGCCGTCAGTCCTGTGATACCCGTAAAATGGAGGAAAATGCCGATATGGACCTCGGAAATGCACAGTATGGTGGGCACGAAGCACTGGTTGTTTTCGATAACGTGTTTGTTCCCAATGAACGGGTGTTTATGTGTCGGGAATATGAATTTGCCGGAATGATGGTAGAGCGTTTCGCCGGATATCACCGTCAGTCTTACGGAGGGTGTAAAGTCGGAGTCGGGGATGTATTGATCGGTGCAGCTGCCCTTGCCGCCGATTACAATGGCGTGCCCAAAGCCAACCACATCAAGGATAAGCTGATCGAAATGATACATCTGAACGAGACGCTTTATGCTTGTGGTATTGCCTGTTCGGCAGAGGGTGAAAAGATGCCTGCCGGTAACTATCAGATCAATCTGTTGTTGGCCAATGTCTGCAAACAGAATATTACCCGTATGCCTTATGAGATTGCCCGTCTTGCAGAAGATATTGCCGGTGGGTTAATGGTGACCATGCCATCCGAGCAGGATTTACGCAGCGAAAAGATCGGTCCTTATGTAGAGAAATATTTGCAGGGAGCAACCGGGACTTCTACCGAAAACCGGATGCGTATCCTGCGCCTGATCGAAAATATTACCTTGGGTACGGCAGCTGTTGGATATCGGACAGAATCTATGCATGGAGCAGGTTCACCTCAGGCACAGCGTATTATGATCTCCCGTCAGGGAAATCTGGCTGCGAAGAAAGAACTGGCTAAAGTGATTGCTAAGGTGGATGAAAGCAAAGATAGAAAGTAGTAGTAGTTTTGAGGAACGGGTCCGGGAGATCGTACTTTACCGGGTCCGTCCTCATTTACTGGAACATGGCGGGGATTTGAGTGTCAGGGAAATCCGGGGCCGGGATGTCGGAATTGTGTTTTCCGGAGCCTGTGGAGCCTGTCCTGCGGCACAAATTACGGTGGAACAAGTGGTAGAGAAAGGTTTGCGTCGTGAGCTTGGAGATAAACTCGGCCGTGTGTATCTGATCAACGAAACAGATGAGGGCTTACTCGCTTTTGCCCGGAAATTATTAAACCGAAAAAGGTGATCAAAACGAGGATTATGGAATGGAAAGAAATATATAAAAACAGGTTTGCGACAGTGGAGGAAGCTGTCCGTGCCATAGAAGACGGAGACCATCTTGTGTTCGGACATGCTGCCGGTTGTCCGCAGGTTGTGCCGGCGGAAATGATCGCACAAAAAGAACGCTTGCATGATGTCGGTATTTACCACATGCTTACGCTGAACGATGGCTCATACCTGACACCCGGGACGGAAGGACATTTCCGCCACATCACTAATTTTGTCGGGGGAAATTCGCGCCAGGCTGTCGCTGACGACCGGGCCGATTTTCTTCCTGTATTTTTTTATGAAATACCACAGCTGTTTGATGAGGTATATCCTGTGGATGTGGCGGTAATCCAAGTGTCTTATCCCGATAGTGAAGGAAATTGCAGTTTCGGACTCTCTTGTGATTATACTAAAGCGGCAGCAGAAAAGGCGCGACTGGTGATCGCAGAGATGAATGAAAATATGCCCTATGTCGAGGGAGATAACAAAATTCATATCTCCCGGTTGGATTATATTATTCCGACTAACCTGGCATTGCCCGAAATTCCGCTGCCTAAAATTACGGATGTCGAAAAAGCCATCGGGCGTAATTGTGCTTCTTTGATTGAGGATGGTTCCACCTTACAGTTGGGGATCGGAGCGATTCCGGATGCCGTGCTCCTGTTTATGGGAGATAAAAAAAACCTGGGTATCCATACCGAAATGTTTTCCGACGGAGTGATCGATTTGGTGGAATCAGGAGTGGTCAATGGCAGTAAAAAGACCTTGCATCCGGGGAAATTGGTTGCCACTTTCCTGATGGGGACGCGCCGCTTGTACGATTTCGTCGATAAAAACGCCTGCGTAGAAATGCGTCCTGTAGATTATGTCAACGATCCTCGTGTCATTGCACAAAATGAAAAGATGGTTTCCATCAATTCCTGCATCGAGGTTGACCTGATGGGGCAGGTGGCTTCCGAGACAATCGGACTGAAACAATTCAGCGGAACCGGAGGACAGGTAGACTATGTCCGGGGGGCAGCCTGGTCTGCCGGTGGTAAATCGATCATGGCTATGCCTTCGACTGCAGCTAAAGGTAAGGCTTCCCGGATTGTACCTTTCTTGGCGCAGGGTGCAGCTGTTACTACTTCACGCAATGATGTCGATTATGTGGTGACTGAGTACGGCATCGCCCGGTTGAAAGGTAAAACGCTGAAACAACGGGCTCGGGCATTGATTGCTGTGGCACATCCCGATTTCCGCCCTATGCTGGAAGAAGAATATCAGAAACGTTTTAAGGATTAACTGGTGGCGGATAACTTCCGGCGATTTATGGTCCCGGGGCTGTCCATCGTTTTATAATCATGTATTATGCAATTATTTAAATTAAAAACCCGTTTGAGCAAATTCGATCATTTTGCCGATTTTGCCCGTGAATTCAAGCTCTCGGAGCACGATTTGGTGATTACCAATGAATTCCTTTATGAACCTTTTATGAAATCTCTGAATCTCCCTTGTCATTTCATTATGCAGGAGAAGTTCGGTTTAGGAGAACCATCGGATAAAATGATGAACACTATCCTGAAAGAAGTGAAAGGAGTCGGTTTCGACCGGGTGATTGCGGTCGGTGGCGGAACGGTGATCGATATTTCCAAATTGTTTGTATTGAAAGGGGTGGAAGACGTTACGGAAGCTTTCGAACGTAAAATTCCGATCGTCAAAGAAAAACAATTGGTCATTTTGCCTACCACCTGTGGAACCGGAAGCGAGGTGACCAATATATCCATAGCTGAAATTACCTCCAAACATACTAAAATGGGATTGGCCGACGATGCCATTGTGGCCGACGATGCTGTGCTGGTTCCGGAGTTGCTCAAAGGGCTGCCTTTTAAGTTTTATGCCTGTAGTGCGATCGATGCGTTGGTACATGCCACCGAGTCGTATGTTTCGCCCAAATCCAATCCTTATACCCGTTTGTATTGCCGGGCTGCCATCGAAATAATCATCGATGTGTTTCAGGGGATTGCAGCGAACGGACCCGAATATCGTTTCGAAAGACTGGGGGATATGCTGATGGCAAGTAATTATGCCGGAATAGCTTTTGGAAATACAGGGGTGGGGGCTGTACATGCTTTATCCTATCCGTTGGGTGGTAGTTATCATGTACCTCATGGCGAATCGAATTATCAGTTTTTCACCGAAGTATTCAAACTTTATAATGCCAAAAATCCTTCAGGCGATATTGCCCGGCTGAACGACTTGTTGTGTGTACAATTGGGTGTGAACGAAAATCCCTATCCGGTACTCGATGAGCTTTTGGGTAAATTGATTCCGAAGAATAAACTCCGGGTGTATGGAATGAAACCGGAAGAAATTCAGGGTTTTACCAGCAGTGTGTTGCAGACTCAGCAACGTCTTTTGGCCAATAATTATGTCTCGCTGTCGGAGGAGGAGATCCGGGAGATTTATAAGGTGCTGTATTAAATCAATTTTTTAAGTTGAGAATTACATTGTAATCGTTTAGGAAATCCTGGATTTCGTTGAGAAAAATCCGGAGGATTTTTTGTCGGGAGCTTTGAGACTGATCAGGCAGAAACAAAGACAGAAAGCTGCCCGGCATTTAAAGTTTGCGTTATAATTATAAACTGAAAAAGTTATGGAAATAAAGGAAATGGTGGTGAAAGCCCGCAAGGCTCAGGAGATTTACGAACATCATTTTGACCAGGATCAGGTCGACCGGGTTATCCGCGAAGCTGCCCGTGTCATTTATGATCATGCCGAAGAATTGGCCCGGTTGGCTGTAAACGAAACCGGCATGGGGGTGTATGAGCACAAAGTAGCTAAAAACCGCAATAAATCGAAAGGGGTTTATTATAACCTGAGGGGTAAAAAATCCATGGGTATCATCGATATGGATGAAAAAACCGGATTGATCGAAATTGCCAAACCGATCGGTGTGGTAGCCGGGATCACGCCGATGACCAATCCGATTGTGACACCGATGTCGAAGATTATTTTTGCCCTCAAAACCAAAAACGCCATTATTATAGCTCCGCATCCACAGTCAAAAAGATGCTCGGCTCTGGCTGTAAATCTGATCAAGGACGTTGTGGCTCCGTTCGGGGTTCCTGCCGATCTGATCCAGGTGATCGACGAACCTTCTATCGATAAGACCAAAGAATTGATGGAAGCCTGCGATGTCGTTGTTGCCACAGGAGGGATGCCGATGGTGAAATCCGCTTACTCTTCTGGAAAACCCTCTTTCGGTGTAGGTGCCGGTAATGTACAGGTGATCCTTGATCGTAATATCGATCTGGAGGCAGCAGCTGAAAAGGTGATTACCGGACGTGCTTTTGATAATGGTATTATCTGTTCCGGAGAACAATTTTTCACTTATCCGGTAACCGATCGCGAAGCTGTGTTCAAGGCCTTTACTGCACATGGGGCTTATTTTGTTACTGCCGGAGAGAAAGAGCGTTTGCTGAATGTACTCTTCCCGGAAGGAAAAATAAACCGGGCTTTGGTTGGGCAGTCGGTGAAGAAGATTGCCGGTGCTGCCGGTATCGATCTGCCTGAAGGTATCCGTGTCATTGTAGCTGAAGCAACCGGAGCCGGACATGCCGATCGTATCTGCAAAGAAAAAATGTTTCCGGTAATGGGTTGCCTCGGATATGACAATTTTGAAGAAGCCTTACGGATCGCCAAGACTAACCTGAACATGGAAGGTAACGGTCATACAGCCGGAATTCATTCCAACGATCAGGCCAATGTGATTAAGGCCGGCACCGAATTGTCCGTTTCCCGTCTGATTGTGAACGCTCCTTGTGCAACCACTGCCGGTGGGTCTATTCAGAACGGTCTGCCTGTAACCAATACATTGGGATGCGGAAGCTGGGGAAATAATTCGATTTCGGAGAATTTTACTTATAAACATTTATTAAATATCACCCGGATTGCTCCGCTGTCGGCACGTATCCATGTGCCTTCGGATGAAGAGATCTGGGCGGATTGAAAATAGGGATTGTGGCCGGGTTTGCAGTGCCCGCAGTTGTTAAAAAATATTTCGGAGTGGTTTCATGATTTATAAGGATAACCTGCGGCCTGCAAACCCCAAAATATAGTTCGTAAAGTTTATATAGATGGATTTGCATTTGAGTATAAAGGAGATATTCACCGCTTTTATGGTGTTGTTTGCTGTGATCGATATTACAGGTTCTACGCCTATTATCATCAATCTCAATGCAACAGGAAAACAGGTGCAGGCAGGGAAAGCTGCTCTGATCTCTTATGCAGTCATGATTACTTTCCTTTTTGCAGGGGATGCCCTGTTGCAACTTTTCAATGTCGACATTTCTTCTTTCGCCATAGCCGGAGCATTGGTATTGCTGGTGCTTGCTGTAGAAATGATTTTCAGTGTAGAAATTTTCCGTAACGATGGACCTGCCGGGAGTGTAACTATTGTGCCTGTTGTCTTTCCTCTGATTGCCGGGGCAGGGACATTGACAACGACGCTTTCTCTGCGGGCAGAATGTCATCTCTCCAACCTGATCCTGGCCATTTCACTCAATATGCTTCTGGTTTATCTGGTACTCCGCAATGCTTATCTGGTGGAACGCATTTTAGGGAAAAGTGGTGTCTACGTCCTGCGTAAATTTTTCGGCATCATCCTGCTGGCAATGTCCGTACGGCTGTTTATCAGCAATCTGAGTATGTTGTTGAATTCATTTTCACGCTAAAGCCAATTATAGTAACGTTTTGTTTTTGAACGCCTTGTCAACGATTACTTACCGGTAACTATTCAGAAGTCGCTGTTTTATTCCTCTGTTCGGCTATAAAAAAGTACCCGCAGGAACCATCGGTTTTCAGCCAGGAATTAATTACTTTTGTGATATGGATTATGCTATTTCACATCATACTGTTTTTATGCCGGCCGGGGAGTATATCCGGAAATACCGGGATGAAGATAAATTCATTGTATTTTGCCGCAGATGTAATCGTTATGATCGTTGCTGGGCTTGTCCACCATACGATTTCGATATATCTGCAAGGATTGGCAAGTACAAATATATCTGCATAACAGGCACTCAGATCGTGCCTGATCCATCCTCTGTACCAACTATTCCTGCGGGAACAGAGAAAGAGGTCGTTATCGGCCTGTTGACAGAAGTGCGCCTTCAACTAGATTCTTGGTTGCGGTGGCTTGAAACGGAATATCCGGGTAGTCTGGCTTGTTACGCAGGGACTTGTCACCTTTGCCCTGACGATACGTGTACCCGTATCACCGGTCAGCCTTGCCGTCATCCTCATCTGATCCGTCATTCCCTGGAATCTTTCGGTTTCGATCTCGGCCGTACGGCTGAAGAATTACTTCATATTCCACTGGTATGGAGTGATGGGGTGAAATTTCCCGAATATCTGATGTTAGTCAGTGGTTTATTTACCGATGTGCCAATCGACATAAGCTTAAAACCTGCACCATAGTTTGGTTTTTCCGTTCCAGTGGTTGCGTCGGCAACCTGAAATGTGTCTGCGTGATTTTGTTGCTTTATGGTCTTATCTTTCGATCGATTCCAGCCTTTTATTTATACGCTTTAGGAATCGTTTATAAGCATCGGTGGGCTGAAATTTCTACCGGTGTTTTCAAAATAAGTTGTCTTAAAATTTGTAAAATAAATTTTATTCTCTATTTTTGAAGCGTATTGGCTTTCCTATGTCCATCCGGTATAGGAAATAAAAGGGAACCGGGTGTAAATCCCGGACAGGCCCCGCTGCTGTGAGCTTCTTTACAACGTCCGGACAATGCTTCTGCCACTGTCGTTTATACCTCCGACGGGAAGGCGTCTGGATTGGAGCAAGTCAGAAGACCTGCCATACAAGCAATCGTCTGTGCTTTCGCGGATTCAGAGCCGGACACCTGCACATATATATTACTGTACTGTTAAAACACCGGGGATAAATGCGGGTGTATGTGGGAGGCGGCAGAGTGTTCGTATTTCCTTCTGGCCTGTTTTTATTTGAAGGATCCGTCCGACGCATCCTGCCGGTGTTTTTAATTTTCTTTTGAATTTTTCAAAACAATAACCAACTTTTTTTTTATTCGATAAATTCCGTTATATTTGTGTCGGTATCAGGTTTCAGAATCGGTCATCACTGATTCAGGATTAAAATGGGAACTCCTGTGAAAATCAGGGACTATCCCCGTAGCTGTAAGTTCTATTCAAAGGTTGTACATTCGGAAGCCACTGCCGGTATGTCCGGTGGGAAGGCGTACAATCGGAACAAGTCAGAAGACCTGCCTGAGTACTTTTGTTTAATTCGTAGCTTTCGGGTGAAAGGTGACAGAATAAATGAACTGGTAAACTGTACTTGGTGTGTACAGGGCAGTGGTCATTTACATGCAATCTATCTTATCTGTGAGTTACCTTAATTCTGTTAAAATCAATGGAACAGGTAAAACTTCCGTTTAGGGCGGATATTGTCGGTAGTTTCTTGCGACCGGAACGACTGAAAAAAGCAAGAAAAGACTTCGAATCAGGCTTATTATCTCCTGCCGCACTCCAACAAATCGAGGATGAAGAAATTGAAAAATTAATAGCCGAACAAAAAGTTGTCGGCTTACAGGTTATTACAGATGGGGAATTTCGCCGTTCGTGGTGGCACCTCGACTTCTTTTGGGGATTAGGAGGCATAGAGAAAAAGGCAGTTGGGCAGGGATATGTATTTCACAATCTGGAAACCCGACCGGAATCTGTAAAAGTGACCGGGAAAATTACAGGATACAATCATCCCATGATCGCTCATTTCCGTTTCATCCAGAAACTGGCTGGCCAGGCGATACCCAAGCAAACGATTCCTTCTCCGGCACAACTTTTGGCCGAGTTGATCCGCGAGGGAAATATGGATGAAACCCTGAAAGTATATGGCCGGATAGACGGATTATTAGAAGATATAGCACAGGCCTATCGCCAGGTGATCAGTGGTTTCGCTGCAGCAGGATGTCGTTATCTCCAATTCGACGATTGCACATGGGGTATGCTTTGTGATGAAAAATTCCGCTGCAATCCACAGGTGAATGCGGAAGAAATGGCCCTCCTTTTTGCCCGGATAAACGAGATGGCTTTGAACTCAAGACCGGAAGGAATGACCATTACAATGCACGTTTGCCGGGGTAATTATCATTCTGCCTGGGCATCGTGGGGGGGGTATGAGCCGGTTGCCGAAACCTTATTCGACCTCCCGGTGGATGCTTTTTTTCTCGAATTCGACGACGAGCGTTCGGGAGGTTTTGAACCCTTACGCTTCATACAGAACCAAACTGTAGTCTTGGGATTGATTACAACCAAAAATGCTGCCCTTGAGGATAAACAGAAAGTGAAAAACCGCATTGCGGAAGCCAGCCAGTATGTTCCCCTGGAACGGCTTTGTCTGAGTCCCCAGTGTGGCTTTGCTTCTACCGAAGAGGGAAACAAACTTACCGAAAAGCAACAGTGGAACAAAATCCGGTTAATGTTAAAAATTGCACATTCCGTATGGAAAAATAAATAACGATTTATATGGATTTTTCAACATCAAAAACAGAAAATTTATTCTTGCAAATGATCCGGGAATTTGCAGAAAAAGAAGTGAAACCGTTGGCAGCAGCTGTCGACGAGGAAGAACGTTTTCCGGAAGAAACGGTAAAGAAAATGGCTGCTTTGGGAATGATGGGCATCCCATTCCCCAAAGAGTATGGCGGGGCAGGTGGCAACAACCAACTCTATTCGATGGCTGTCGAAGAATTGTCACGGGTATGTGCTACTACAGGGGTTATTGTTTCTGCACACACTTCTTTGTGCGCTTCTCCGATTTATGAGTTCGGCAATGAAGAACAACGCCGTAAATATTTGCCCCGCTTGTGTTCCGGCGAATGGATCGGAGCTTTCGGACTGACCGAACCGAATGCAGGCACGGACGCTTCGGCACAGCAAACGATGGCTGTGAAGGAAGGGGAGCATTATGTGCTCAACGGCTCCAAAATTTTTATTACCAATGCTGCTTATGCACACGTTTACATTGTCATGGCCATGACCGATAAGGCACAGGGGACGCGGGGGATTTCGGCCTTTATCGTAGAACGTGATTTTCCGGGATTCTCTATCGGTAAAAAAGAGAAAAAAATGGGCATCCGGGGATCCGCAACCTGTGAGTTGATTTTTGAAAATTGTATCGTCCCGAAAGAAAATCTGTTGGGAAAAGTGGGGGAAGGCTTCAGGATTGCAATGAAAACACTCGACGGCGGACGTATGGGAATCGCTTCACAGGCCTTGGGTATTGCTCAGGGGGCTATGGATGAAACGGTGAAGTATGTAAAAGAACGGAAACAATTCGGACGGTCCATCGGACAGTTTCAGAATACTCAATTCCAATTGGCCGATTTGCAGACCAGGATTCAGGCTGCCCGTCTGCTGGTGCGTAAAGCAGCTTGGAAAAAGGATATGAAACAACCTTATTCTGCTGACTCTGCACAGGCTAAATTGTTTGCAGCCGAAACAGCGATGGAGGTGACGACCAAAGCAGTACAATTCCATGGAGGCTACGGTTATACCCGTGAATATCCGGTGGAACGAATGATGCGGGACGCCAAGATTACAGAAATCTATGAAGGAACGTCTGAAGTACAACGGATGGTGATTGCAGCTGCATTACTCAAATAAGAGTGGAGAAAAGATAATCGATAAATGAAAAAATGATAAACGTATGAAAATAGTAGTATGTATCAAACAGGTGCCGGATACAACAGAGATCAAATTGGACCCCGCTACGGGGACGATGATCCGGGATGGGGTGCCCAGCATTATGAATCCCGACGATAAAGGGGGACTGGAAATGGCTTTACAATTAAAAGATAAATATGGGGCGGAAGTCACGGTAATAACCATGGGGCCTCCTCAGGCCGATGATATTTTGCGTGAGGCTTTTGCTATGGGAGCTGACCGTGCTATTCATTTGAACGACCGGAAATTTGCCGGTGCCGATACTCTCGCTACGTCGAATGCGATTGCCGGCGCTTTGCGCGTGTTGGATTTTGACCTGGTAATCACTGGCCGGCAAGCCATCGACGGGGATACCGCTCAGGTAGGACCACAGATTGCCGAACATTTGGATTTACCTCAGGTGACTTATGTTGAAAACCTGGAATTTGACGGGAGCAGGACATTTACGATCCGGAAGTCCACAGAAGACGGTTTTCAGCTGGTACAGGTAGATGCGCCTTGCGTGGTGACGGTGCTGGCAACGGCTAATAAAGCCCGTTATATGTCGGTCCGGGGAATTGTGGAGGCTTATAACAAAGAAGTTGAAGTGTGGGGCTTTGAACATATCAGTGTAGAAGAAGAAAAACTAGGCTTGAAAGGATCGCCCACCCGCGTATGGAAATCATTTACCAAAGGAGCAAAAGCAGCCGGAAAGGTGTTTGAAGTGGAACCTGCCGAAGCTGCCGATATAATCGTAGAGAAATTGAAAGAAAAATTTATAATCTGATGAACAGGTAGCAACGGATTGCAGACCACAGACTGTGGTAAACCTTAAGTTTTTATACCTTGAACATATACTTTTTTTCCGGCCATTGGCTGAGGTCTGCTTCCGTTTACCGTTCATTGTTAATTTGAATACAATGGATAAATCCCAATATAAAGACGTCTGCGTGTTTGTAGAACAACGCGAAGGTATCATACAAAAAGTGGCATTGGAACTGCTGGGTAAAGCCCGGGAACTTGCCGATACCTTGAATGAGAAAGTGATCGCCTTATTGCTCGGTTATGATATGAAAGACCAGGCTCAGGAGCTGATTGCTTATGGTGCCGACATTGTCGTGTGTGTGGACGAACGTGAATTGGCAGAGTACAATACCGAGCCTTATGCACAAGCTGTCAGCCAATTTATCCGTGAACGTCATCCGGCCATCGTATTGATCGGAGCCACGACTATCGGCCGCGATCTGGGCCCCCGATTATCTGCCCGGCTGACTACCGGCCTCACGGCCGACTGTACAGGCCTGGACATTTCGCCCGAAAATGATTTGCTGATGACCCGTCCGGCTTTCGGTGGTAACCTGATGGCTACGATCATTTGTAAAGAACATCGTCCGCAAATGTCTACTGTCCGGCCGGGAGTGATGCGTACAAAACCCAAAGATCCGGCACGGCGGGGGACGATTGAAAATATGAAAGTCAGTTTCGACCCGTCGAAATTCAGAGTTAAAATTCTGAAAACGGTGAAAGAACAGAAAACCCGGATCGACATAACGGAAGCTAAAGTGCTGGTGTCAGGTGGGCGTGGTGTCGGCAGTACGGCTGGTTTTGCCATGCTGGGTCGTTTAGCGGAAACATTGAATGCCGAAGTATCTTCATCGCGGGCAATGGTCGATGCCGGGGTTATGCCCCACGAACGCCAAGTGGGGCAAACCGGAAAGACGGTCCGGCCGGATCTGTATTTTGCCCTGGGGATTTCAGGGGCTATTCAGCACCTTGCCGGTATGGAAGAATCAGAATACATCATTGCTATCAATAAAGACAAATATGCTCCGATCTTCAATGCAGCAGATTTGGGGATTGTTGGAGATGTACATAAAATTGTCCCCATATTGACAGAAAAACTCCGGAAGTAAAAATCGGAAATGAACCGGGTGTTTGTTCAATTATACTCTTTCCTTTTCTATTGGTGACGGTAGCAAGAGGAAAGAGTATTTAAGAGTAAATCAATATCTTGGCACTGATAAATCAAATTGATTGCATCTTAAATGTCAAAGCTCGTATTTTTGAAATAATCGGCTGGTAAAGATTGTCCCAGTATATTTTTACGCCTTATATTAAAAATGATTTAAAAAATTACTTAAAATAAACTTTCATCTCTCTTTTTTTGTACTTTTACCGTCGATTTTGGTGCTGCTCGTTATTTTCGTAACGGAGCGGTGAAAAGGGAATCAGGTGTAAATCCTGAACAGCCCCGCTGCTGTAAGCTTTTTAAAGTCTTTGGACATTACTCACGCCACTGTTTTACATGAACGGGAAGGACGTACGGAGATAAAGCAAGTCAGAAGACCTGCCAAGATCAGAAACTTGGTGTTCTCTGGGATTAGAATGCCGGTTGTACTGATTTTTAATTGGAATTATTCTATTGGATGTCGATGGAAAAACGTTCAATTTTTTAGCCGGACTATCAGGTTGCGCGATCACATAATCAGGATTAACTTCCTGAAGCTTTTTCAGGTTACTCTTATCATTATTTTGAGAACAGACAATTTTCACATTATCCGAGTGAAAATTCAATTCCTTCAAAAGACTAGTAATCATGCTCACACTATTCAGGAAAACATGAAAATTAACCATAGGATACAAATTATTAATCTTAGCTACAAATTTGAAAAATGCACCAATCGGTATATTGGATTCACAAATCTCCACGTCCAGATTTGTTTTATCCTCCCATTGCACTTCGGTTACAGGTAAATCCTTTAACTCCTCTAAGGTATATTCAGGATCTACCGGAGTCGCCGTCATATAAGTAACCTCCTTAAATTTCTTAGCGACAGGTAACATATTCCTGATAGCCTCATTCCGGAAAGCGTAATATTTAAATAAACAATGCCATTCATCCACCAATAAAAAATAATCATTAAAACCTTTCTCACCATCACCTTCAACCTCACCTATTATCCTCACCAGCTTAGGCAAAGAATCGTAGGTAACAATTATCTTCTTCAAACTATGAGTGGATAAATATGCCCTAACCTCAGTCTCATCAACCTCCCCATAGAATCCTAAAATCTCATCCCTCCTGTCACCATGTTCTGAGTTGGCATCAAGTTTATTCTGGATCAGGGAGATATAAGGTACCGCGATAATAGCATTCTTAGTCCCACGTAACACTAATTCCGTACCTCCGCATCCTGTCTTACCTTTATTAAATAAACAATTTACGGGCAGTTCTGATATAATATCTGATAAATAATTTGTCCCTTGGGGAGCTTTAATAATATTTTTTTCCATACTACTATTGAATAACGCCACCTCCTCCTTTTCAAGGAGGTGGCTTGTTTAACATTAAATATAAAGTTAATGTACCTCCCCACCTGTTTTATCAATCTTTATCTGAATCCTATAAGAATAGATATACATCAATATTTCAGGTGGAAGTATTCATTTCTTCCTTATTCCTGAAATTCGTGGCTAAAGAGTATTTCCACCTGAAATATTGATGTATATCTATTCTTATAGGGAATAATAAAGTATTGATAAATGAGGTGGATGATATCATTAGCTCTGAATTTTATAATATAGGGGGATGAATTGTTAATTATGAGAGAGCCACCTCCTCCCCCTAAGGGGAGGTGGCGTGTTGAGTCCTGAGTCTCGTTTCTGATGAATATATTTATCAAAGAACGATGTAAAGGATTAGTTCTTTCATCCGGTGAACATCGGGAAGTAGGAATTATATGATTTTTCATATTTATTATAATTTAATTTTAACATTTTAATATTGTAACCATCAGAACTCCGGAGTTGCATTTGATTACGATGCAAAAATAAGGTGGGAAATAAAGGATTAAAAATAGGAAATTCCGGGAGTTGAAGGGGTATTTCCTATGTAATAAGAATCAATAGGTTAGATAGAAAACAGAGAAGAAATTTTTATTTACCAATATTTGGGGAATAATTCACTGAGCGGGGTATCCAGAGTCACTCCTTCAGAATTATATTCCTTATAAGACTTATGGCTAAGAATTTCGTTGGTGACACTTTTAAATTTTCCATTGGTTTCTTCCCACTTCAGATTATCGGATATTTTTGTGCGGATGGTAGCGATCCAGTCTTTCAGGATCTTTGATTCCTTCCGCTCTTTCTGCCTGATATTAAATTCCTCTTCATCGGGGAGGATCGTGATATAGCCCATTAACGAAAGAAAGCGCGCGATGAACGTACAGATTTTATCCGTTTTCTTACCCTGAGGATCATGGTAAGGCGTCTCTTCCTGTAAGAAGTGGTAAAGCTGGGTGATGATCCGGTTGATGGTATGATCGGATTTTGCTCCCACCCTGGCTTTATATTGGGATAGTTCTGTATGTACCTCTTCAATGGTTTTCTCTTTTAAATAGGTATCGAGGTATTCTTTCAGGTGTTGAAAGAACCAGTTATCTTCATTATCCAGAGCTATTTCTTTATTACCATATACGATTTTTATAGGCTTGGAGGAAACACCCAACTGATCGAAAGGTTTTTGGGCTGTAAATAATTCGTGCATGGATCTAAATAACCGGAGCATATCAGGCCGGACGGACTCCGAGAAATACCAGAATCCATAATCATTGGTTGCCTCGAATAACTTACTGCTGGCAAAATTGTAGCTGTAGAAATCAGGTAATAACCAGATAATGGTATCCTGTCGGTCATCGGTAATCAGGTATTCATCGTTCCGGGTAAAGTCTTCCAATTTAGTGTATAAATCTATGGGATAGTCGATTATTATATCTTTATCCTTGAAAAATTCATATTGATCGGGATGGGGAGATGCTCCTTGTTTGATGTAATAATTCCTATTCGCTTGTATCAGTTCACTGAACTCCCATCCCGAAGCATCGAAATAGGTGTGTAAAAGGGTATCTATAGCTTTCAGGTCTTTTCCTTCAAAACCAGTTCGTTGATATTCTTCTTCCGCTGCCATGGAGTTTTGTTTTCCCAAAAATAAAAAAAAATGCCCCGAATCTAAAAAGACTCAGGGCTAAATTTAAACAAGATGCTGCATGGCAGTATTGATTTGTTCCTCGTCAAAACTATCAAGATAGATTTGTGTGGTAGTCAAATCGGAGTGCCCCATTAATTCACTGATTAAAGCAATATCGACACCAGAACGTTTTAATATCGTGGCAAAAGAATGGCGCGCTACATGGAAAGTGATAGGTTATGCAAGGGAAAGCAGACAGGTGAAGATAAAACGTAAACCGTTTGAAATGAGCATTGTTTCAGTGTTCTGCCAAGTAGAGAAAATGCAAATGACAACGGAATATTGAGGTTGTTCAGTTACCAAAACGTTAGCCGGGCAGTTACCAAAACGAGAACAGGTAACGGCAGGCAATGAAAAGAAATCCTCACCGTTTTGTTTGCACTCATACACAGTATTTTGCATATCAAGGAACGCTTATACGGCAAGTAAATTTGCACTAAAAAAATATAAGCGTATGAAAGTAG
>ERZ824473.2445-NODE-2445-length-21699-cov-3.446636_pt1 | contig 21699 bp, 17 predicted proteins | sample MGYA00519874_ERZ824473 | MGnify/ENA primary metagenome ERZ824473 (study PRJEB31778, sample SAMEA3449151) | human gut metagenome | biome: human gut; feature: human-associated habitat; material: faeces | place: United Kingdom | collected 2010/2012 ... | reverse complement strand
GAGGAGTTCCGCCGGTCAGTGAAAGAAAAAGCCAGACGACCGACAGAAGCGACCGCGTCCCCCAACACGAATACCGAAGACGAACAAGGACCGGAATAATTCCACATAAAAAATAACCGAGAAGTTATCATTTGGTAATTTTTTACCCTATAGTTTGCCTTACCTTTGCGACGAAATTCAAAAAAAGAGGAATATGAGAGACAGTATTGATTTCGGAAGCATGAACATTTCGACCTTGTTCAGAAAATTATTGATTCCGACAGTTTTAGGAATGATATTTTCAGCAGTATTTGTAATCACCGACGGTATCTTTGTCGGGAAAGGAATCGGTAGTGATGCTTTAGCAGCCGTTAACATCACTGCCCCTTTGTTTATGATCACGACGGGTATCGGCCTGATGTTCGGTATGGGCGCATCTGTAGTCGCTTCTATTCACTTATCCCAGGGGAAAGTAAAAGTAGCGAATATCAATATCACCCAGGCAATCGGATTCGCTTCTTTACTCATTCTGATTCTGTCCGCCCTGTGTTGTCTGTTTTTAGAACCTTTGGCCCACTTGCTGGGAAGTTCGGAACGCCTATTGCCCGGCGTTATGGAATATATGATCTGGTATATTCCTTTTCTGGTATTCTATCTAATCCTGAATGCAGGGATGTTCTTCATCCGTTTAGACGGTTCCCCCAATTATGCCATGATGTGTAATGCTATAGCAGCAGTAACCAACATCCTCCTCGATTATATTTTCATCTTCCGTTTCGGCTGGGGACTGATGGGGGCAGCCTTTGCAACCAGTCTCGGGACAACGATCGGGGGACTGATGACAGTTGGTTATCTGCTGCACCGGTCACATACTTTACATCTGCAACGAATCAAATTAAGCCGGAAAAGTATGCAACTTACCGCCCGGAATATCGGTTATATGGTTAAGCTCGGTTCATCGGCCTTTGTCACCGAACTATCCATCGCCTTTATGATGTTTCTGGGAAATTACGTATTCATCAGTCATTTAGGAGAAGACGGAGTAGCAGCATTCAGTATCGCTTGTTATTTTTTCCCGATTATTTTTATGATATACGACGCAATCGTGTTATCGGGTCAGCCGATCCTCAGTTATAATTTCGGTCTCCGGGATACATCACGGATCAAACAAACCCTCCGTTTGATGTACAGAACAGCACTCCTCTGCGGAATAAGTTTTTTCACCCTCACCGCCCTTTTCCGCCACCAGATTGTCGCTCTGTTTATCGGACCGGAATATGCAGCTTATCAGATTGCAGTGAAAGGTTTGCCTTACTTTGCCTTCGGCTTTATATTTTTCGCCGTCAATATGATTGGAATCGGTTATTATCAAAGTATCGAACGGGCACATCGGGCTACCGTCATCACCCTGCTACGCGGGATACTATTTATGCTGGTGGGCTTCCTGGTGCTTCCTATATTACTCGATGTAAAAGGAATATGGCTGGCCGTCCCTCTGGCAGAAGTACTCACCCTTCTCCTGATCGGCAGCCTTTATCTGCACGAAAAGCAGAAACAGAAGTCTTAAATTTACCGAAATCGGCTTTACTCCTGTGGAGAACTTTCGGTCTTGTCCGCCGCCCTTACGACTACCTTAATCTAAAATTAAGCACTATCTTTGCAGGGCAAAAAGAACAGATCAACTATGGAAGTCTTTATCGAGAAATTCTGCCGAAGGTATAACCTTTCAGAAACGGATGTAAAAGCATTGACAGAACAAATGCAGGAAGTACGTTTTAGAAAAAAAGAAGCTATTGTCATTGAAGGAGAACGCAATAGCAATTTATACCTGATCAAAGAAGGAATCTGGAGAGGACATTATCTGAAAGACGGAACCGATACGACTATCTGGTTTGCTTCTGTCGGTGAAATAGCCTTTTCGATCTGGGGATATGCCGACAATTCGATCTCCCAAATCTCTATAGAAGCCTGTAATGACAGTATCGCATACAGTATTCCGCGCCATCTTTTAACCAAGTTATTCGATTCATCCCTTGGATTAGCCAACCTCGGGCGCCGTCTGATGGAGCAACAATTGCTTACCACTGAAAACTGGTTACTCAGTAATGACAGTCCGCGTGCTAAAGAACGCTACCTGACTTTAATCCGGGAAACCCCGGAATTATTGCAACATGTCCCGCAAAAACACATCGCTTCTTATCTGTGGATCACCCCGCAGTCACTGAGCCGGATTCGGGCAAAAATAAAGCTATAGAGCAGGAATTTCGTGTTTAGAAACTTTTAGTTTGTTGAGACTTCCCAAACTGCTCACCTCACTTATCCCCGTCAATCGATCTTATGCTGTACGACAGTGATTTTCCGCTTTTCGATCCGGAGATATCCTTCATCGGCCAATTCCGACAATACCCGGGCTAAGGAGGGACGTGCCACTCCCAGGATATCGGCGATCTCTTGTCGACTACGCGGATTTTCATGTTCGCGAAGATAAGCCAGCAAGCGGGTTTTCAAATCCTGCAAGGCAAAAGCATTCAACTTACGGCTCAAAAAAATACTCCGGTCGGAAATGATCCGCAGAAAATTTTGCATCACTATCTTTTCCCGATGCATCAGGTCTACAAAATCAGTCCGGTTCAAAACCAGCACTTCACAATTTGTTAAAGTGGTAATATTTACCGGGAAACGGTTGTCTGTAGCAAAAATAAAAGCCGGAGCCAACAAACGGGGAGCTTCGATCTCCTCTATCGTCACCTGTTTCCCCTCTTCATTCACCATATTAGTCCGTACCCGGCCACTATACAACAAATACAACGACTGACAAGCCGTCCCCTGTAAAGCAATAAAATCACCGATACCAAACTCACGCAAAGCATTCGGAGTACGACCGATAAAATTTTCCAGGAACCTTTCTGAAAGCCCTCTGAAAACCGGAGCCTCTGCCAATTTCTTATAATCCATCATCCGTCTTGTTTATTATTTATTATCCTTCTCCCTGCAAACACCTTTTCCCCCAATAACCCAACAACTTCATAACTCTATAACTCAGTAACTCAACAACTCAGTAACTCTATAACTCAGTAACTCAACAACTCAGCAACTCTACAACTCAACAACTCTCCTCCCCAAATATAGCACAATTCCCCTCCATATTTTTTTCCATTGTAACATTTGTGACAATTCTTCTGTAATAAGATTCCGATTTTTGTCATTACATTAAAACAGACCAATATGAAACGCACGATAATTAAAATCGACGACTCCCGGTGTAATGGTTGCGGTCTTTGTGTAAAAGGTTGTCACGAAGGGGCTCTGCAACTGATCGAGGGCAAAGCCGTTCTAGTGAGCGAACTCTATTGCGACGGTTTGGGGGCCTGTTTAGGAGAATGCCCGCAGCAAGCGATAGAACTGGAAGAGAGAGAAGCCGAAGCTTATGACGAACGTAAAGTGATGCAACGCCTGCTCCCCAAAGGAGAAAATCTCCGCTCATCTCCGTCATCTGGCAACTCAGGGACAGCAGGATTATCTCCAACAAGCCATCGACGTATTGGAGGAATCACAAAAACAAGCCATCGGTATCCCGGCATCGGCGCAAAGCCAAACGGATACCTTCACCTCACCGGTATCAATGCCCAGCGAATTACAACAGTGGCCCGTTCAGTTACATTTACTGTCTCCGACCGCTCCCTGGCTGAAGAAGGCGAATCTATTGGTTGCTGCGGATTGTACAGCCTATTCTGCCGGGGATTTTCATACCAACTGGCTTCGTGGGAAACGCCTGGCTATCGCGTGTCCGAAACTGGATCATGGACAAGAAATATATCTCGAAAAATTGATTACGATGATCGATGAAGGAGGAATAGACACCCTGACCGTTATGATCATGGAAGTGCCTTGTTGCAGTGGGTTATTGCACCTTTGCCAGAAAGCCCGTCAAAAAGCAAAACGCAACATTCCTTTAAAGATGGTCAAAATCAGCCTACAGGGCGAAATTTTAGAAGAAATATGGCTATAAGATTACTTTTTACGTATAAAGTAAAAGGTATACAAATCAATAAAATGTTATGAAAGAATCGATGTTTTGTTTTCAATGTCAGGAGACAGCCAAAGGGACAGGCTGTACAGTCCGCGGAGTATGCGGTAAAAACAGTACAACTTCGGCTCGCATGGATTTGCTGCTCTTTGTAATCAGAGGAATTTCTATTGCAGCCCACACCTTACGTACGCACCGGATATTACCCGATCCACAAGTCAATGCTTTTGTCATCGACGCCCTCTTTTCGACTATTACCAATGCTAATTTCGACGAAAAAAGCATCACCGAACGGATCAATCGGGGGTTCAATCTTCGCAACCGTCTGGTTGCTCAGGCATCGTCAGCCGGCATCACCTTTCCTTCGGCCGACGAATTGACCTGGAACGGAGCCCCGGAAGCTTATGATGATAAAGCGGCTGAAGTGGGGGTATTACGCGAACCGAACGAAGATCTGCGTTCACTGAAAGAATTAATTGTATATGGACTCAAAGGAATGGCGGCTTATACCGGGCATGCTATGCGCCTGGGATACGATAATCCGGCTCTTCACGAATTTATACAATGTACCTTGTCCGATATCGCTATCGGTAACCTGTCGGTCGGAGAACTCACCGCCCGTGTCCTGCAAACCGGGACATTCGGCGTACAGGCCATGGCCCTACTCGACCAGGCCAATACCGGAAGTTACGGTAATCCTGAAATCACCGAAGTCAATCTGGGCGTCCGTTCTAATCCCGGAATCCTGATCAGCGGACACGATTTGAAAGATATGGAAGAGTTGTTACGGCAAACCGAGGGAACCGGAATCGACGTGTATACCCACAGTGAAATGTTACCTGCCCACTACTATCCGGCATTCAAAAAATACAAACATTTCGCCGGTAATTATGGAAATGCCTGGTGGAAACAACGGGAGGAATTCGAAACTTTTAACGGACCGATCCTTTTCACGACCAATTGTATCGTACCCCCATTACCGGCAGCCACCTACACAGCCCGGATGTACACGACCAATTCAGCCGGATATCCCGGATGTAAACACATCGTAACAGATGCGGACGGGAAAAAGGATTTTTCGGAAATCATCGAAAAAGCAAAAACCTGTAAACCTCCGGTAGAAATTGAAAAAGGAACCATTGTCGGTGGCTTTGCCCATCACCAGGTCATTCAACTGGCAGACAAGGTGGTCGAAGCTGTAAAAAGCGGAGCTATCCGTCAGTTTGTAGTCATGGCCGGATGTGACGGACGCATGAAAATACGGGAATATTATACCGAATTTGCCAAATCTCTCCCCTCCGATACAGTGATACTCACAGCTGGCTGTGCCAAATACCGTTACAACAAACTGGGTTTGGGAAACATCGGAAACATTCCCCGTGTCCTGGATGCCGGACAATGTAACGATAGTTATTCACTGGTACGCATAGCCCTGAAACTGCAAGAAGTATTCGGACTGAAAGATATCAATGAACTCCCTATTGTTTACAATATCGCCTGGTATGAACAAAAAGCCGTTATCGTACTACTGGCTTTACTGTCATTAGGTATCAAAAATATCCATCTGGGACCGACCATGCCCGCTTTCCTTTCACCGAATGTCGCCAAAGTCCTTACGGAAAAATTCGGTTTGAGCGGCAAAATTTAAAGCGCCGGAAAATGAAAGAGTAACAGCGGACAAAGCGATAAAAATCAAATTCAGATCGCTTTATCCGCTGTTACTGTCATCATCTAATACAAAAGGCTGTCACGGAGAAACTCCGGTTTTCTTTTCTGCGTACAACCGGAAAATAAAAATTTATATCATGACAGCAAATCGAAAAAAAGCACCCGAATATCTGAAAGACGATCATCTTAGTGTCGGTACAAAAGAATATCTCAAAGTATTGAATTCAGGTGACAAGCCGGTGGAATCGCTCTCTGTTCCGGAAGCCAGAAAGGTGTTGGTAACAGCACAAGCCAGCGTAAAAACAGACCTTTCCGGCATTGAAGAATCGGAAAAAACAATCACAGTGGACGATCACATGCTCCGTCTGAATATCCTCCGTCCTCAAGGTTCTAAGGAAAAGTTACCGGTATTCATCTTCATCCACGGTGGAGGCTGGGTATTAGGAGATTACCCCACCCACAAACGTCTGGCCCGTGATCTGGTAGTCGAGTCCGGTTACGCCTGTGTGTTCGTCAATTACACGCCTTCGCCCGAAGCCAAATTTCCACAAACGATCGATGAAATATATGCAGCGACCTGTTGGGTGGCCGAGCATGGGGATGAAATTCATGTAGACGGTCACCGCCTCGGTATCGTCGGCAACAGCGTCGGGGGCAATATGACTATCGTCACCAGTATGCTGGCCAAAGAGCAAAAAGGGCCTGAAATCAAGGTACAAATCCTGATGTGGCCGGTAACGGACGCGAATTTCGACTGGGAATCCTATGATCTCTACGGAGAGCAACGTTTCCTAACCATTCCCTTGATGCAATGGATGTTCGACCAATATCTTACCGAGCAAGACGACCGCCTGAATCCTCATCTTTCTCCTGTACAAGCCTCTACCGAAGAGTTACAAGGTCTTCCTCCCACCTTGATCGAAGTTGCAGAAAACGATATCCTTCGAGACCAGGGAGAAGCCCTGGGCCGTCGTCTCGACGAAGCAGGTGTTGATGTCACCACCATCCGTTTCAACGGCGTGATCCACGATTGGGGGATGCTCAACGGATTCGCCACTTTACCTCCTACCCGTTCCCTGATCCTTTTTTCAGCTGCTATGCTCAAGAGATACCTGGAATAGCTCCCTCCCCCCCCCACAAGCCATGCCTTTAGGCTTGTGGGGATCAGTGTCCCTCGCAGGGCCCGACCGGTCAGCGATCTGTAAACCCAACCACCCAGGTTGACACAACCGCTTATCGATCCTTTAGGGGTAAACTCACTTCTTACCTCACCGGCGTATAGTCGATAACCGATTCCTCTTCGGTCGCTTCCAGTTTAAATATGACAGGACGCAAACCGTCATTACAACTACATATAGCTACCCCGGGTTTTCTGATCCAGTCGCCATAATAAAACAATGTTTCACCCGCTCCATGCGAAAGCGCAAAAACATATTGGTAGATCGCTTTCCAGGCCTCATCGCAAAAGCCCTCGGGTTTAGCATAGTCGGCATAAAATACCTGCCCGGCTTTTAACATCGGACAAGCCTTCAAACCTTCTGCTCCGTACTCTTTTACCAACTCTTCGTCCAAAGTGGTTTTCAACACCGTTATCTTTACTTTTTTCATCGTATTCCGATTTCAAATTATTAAACCATCTTATATTCAATAACGTACCGTACGACGAGGTGAACCGCTCCAGGAACATCCCAAACAATAAATCACAGTCAGGTCGAACCCTTCGAGACTCTCCCCCTCCTTGGCGGCAATAACCTCAAACTCAACTGTCACAAACACCAAACGCCGTTCTTTTTTCTCGTTCAACACATAGAAATTCGGTATTTTACATTGCGGACACAAACGTCTTTTCATATAACTATCCTTTTTATTTTCTCACTCTATATCAATTATAAAAGCCCGGTCCCTGCCAGCTTCCGTAAAAACGGATTGCGAAGACAAGCGACAAACTGCTCGTAAGTATATACCGGCCGGAGGATGACTGGCTCTCCGGCAGGTGCAGTCGCTGAAAGCAGATCCGACATCCGGTGAAATAATTCCCAACGCAGATGAGAAAGCAAAGAATCCTCGATCCAATAAGAAAAAAGGGTATTCGGACTATTTTTTTCCAAAGCTTTCATTTGCTTGTAAAGAGGATATCCGTCGGATACATCGTGCCATAAATCCACAAAAGCATGGTCGTAATAGCCGTCGGACATGCAATTCGTCGCAAACTCAAAAGCATCTTGCCGAACGATATCGATCTTCTCCTTTTTAGGAAATTGAGGAAGGATATGCTCCCGGAACAGAGCGATGACATTTTCGTCCCTTTCGACAATAGTCAGCGTTTTCACTTCCGGTTTTTCAGAAACCATAAAAGCATAATACCCCATTCCGAGTCCGAAAGCAACAACCTGCCCCGCTGCCCTGGCTATGGGTTGCCGCATGGTTTCTATTTCATTCGGTTTAATAGCCATCCACTCCTGCCCGTCCTCCATGACTGCCGGGAATGAAAATTCCGTATCGAAAAATCCGATCTGTGGAATTTCTTTCAACTCTTCATCGGTCCGGATATCATCACAAACAAACGCTTCATAGGGTTTATATTTTTCAATGGTCAGCTTCCAATTTCCAAAATGAGCTTCAGGAATCCGAATTTGCCGGTAATAAGGATTCATCCGATATTCCTGCGGATCGAGCCGGCGGATACCGGACCTCAGATAAGCTGTCGACAGATAACGATCCCGGGGATTATTTTCCACATCCAGTCCACAAGCAGCGACCAACAAGCTGGTATAGGCTTCTGCTAACGTAATTTCACACTCACCGGTGATCCCCTCTATCAGTTCTTTCGTGATAAAATCAGGACATACCGTAAGATATCTGCTCATTAATCCCAGCACCTCATTATTCATCTCCAAAACCTCACCCAGATTTTTTACTTTCCGGCGGTCGATCGGACTTAAATCGATATTCATTTTCTCCTATTCTAAAAATTCAATCTTCACTCCTCAGAAGTCTTCTTTCCTACTCTCACCACCACTTTTCCAACTTCCATCAACTTTTGTGCCTCCGGTATTTCTTCAAAGGAAAATGTTTTGTAAATATACACTTTTAATATCTCTCCGACAGGATTAACAAAGCATATACGAATCTCCCGCTAATCAAGTTAGCGCCTAATGTCATTGAAAAAACTTTCTTTGTATAAAAAATAATCACTATCTTTGCCACGAAAATACCACCGCAGTCAAATTGTTTGTCCGGATACCGCCGGATATCCGGACTGCCAGTTACCGTTAAATTTATTTATCACTGTTTGAAGTGAAACCAAGATCCGTAATGGGTCCGGTTTATATCGTTCTTTGACATATCCTCATCTATCAGCCCGTAAATAGATTTATCGACAAAAAGTAAAAACCATCGATTAAAAAATCTTAAGATTATGACATCCGAAATATTATTTCAAGAAAATACCGAAATCGACTCAATACAACAAATGATCACAACAATCCATAACCATATCGCCGAATACCGATCCAACCTCTCCCGAAGGCCCAACGTCTATCGCCCTAAAATAGCCGAATTACAAGCTAATCTGGCTCAAATTTACTGGTATGATTATAAAGATTACCATTCAGCTGAAAAGTTATTTCTTCAGGCATTGGAGAACTACGAAAAATATTCAGGGCGCAGAATCATCATACAGAGTCATAAATTGAAGATTATGGACTTTTTAGTAAACCTATACAACCGTTCGAATCGTTTGGAACTTTCCGAACAAATATTACTGCGAATGTTGGAAATACAAAAGAGACTGGCAGAAAACTATTGGTGGATTTACCTCGAAGATGTAGCAATAACCCAATGGCGGTTAGGCAATCTATATGTCGACATGCGACGCTTCAATTCGGCGGAACGGCTGTATTCGGCCAGTCTGGATACCCGATCCGAATTCGACCGGGAAGATATATACCGGTATCGTCCTGCAACGGCACAATGCCAGCGAAGCCTGGGAAAACTTTATGAAGTACATTTAAAAAACTATCCGAAAGCAGAGCAATGTTACCGCAAATCGATCGAAATATTACAAGAACTCTGTGAAAACGAATATGAACGCTGCAATTTCATCCGTTCATTACAACATTCCCAACTTCTTCTGGCCCATCTGCATAGCGATACCTCCAGCGAACAGGATCGTCCGGCAAACTAAAATTCCGCATTTTACGATGCCGGCAAAAGCTACGATCGAATAAGTGTAATCTATCGCCCCTCCAATTTCCAGTGTAGTGACCGTTTATCCGTCATTACCGTTTTATCCGCTCAAATCCTTAACAATCCCTGGCAAAGGGCTATTTCCTTCGGGTCACCCGTATGTTTACCTTCCACATCGGAAAGCTTTACGACAGGCCAAAATTCTTTTCCTCCCTGAGGTTTACACTCGAACATTTTGATTACCATGTTCAGCGGTTTTACTCCGACATCATTAGACAAGAAAGTACCGATCCCATAAACATCATGTAATCGTCCGTTCACAAAGGAGCGAATATTTTCTACCCCTTCCAGATCGAGAGCATCGCTATAGACCACGGTCTTTGTCCGCGGATCGATCCGTTTCTCCCGGTAATGTTTCAAAGCTTTCTCGGTAAATACATAAGGATCACCGCTATCCCAACGCAACCCGTCGAATAGCTTAGCATATTGCGTATCGAAACTGCTGAAAAAGTTATCGGTTGTATAGGTATCCGTCAAGGCTATCCCCAAATGCCCGTCATACACATCCACCCAATTAGCCAAAGCCAGAGCATTGGCAGACCGATAGCCATAATGTGCCCCATGGTACATAAACCATTCGTGGGGATGAGTTCCCATAGGAGTAAGGTTATACTTCATCGCCAGGCATACATTACTGGACCCTTTCAAGTATTTGCCGGAATACTCCTTCAATATTCCGATCACCCGATCCTGTACCTCGAATGAAAAGCGGCGCCGTGTGCCGAATTCCGATATTTCTGCACCGATCTCTGCAAAACGACGGGCTTTATGGATCGCTTTTTCTTCCACCTGCCGGGCAAACTGGCCGGTCATCTGAAAATAAAGTTCCGATATCATCGCCATTAAAGGGACCTCCCAGAGTACCGTACGATACCATAATCCACGGATCTCGAGTTCCAGGCTACCCCCATTTTGCAGAATCCTTACTTCTGAAGGATCGAAACGATATCCTTTCAAGAGATCGAAAAATACAGAATCGAAATAATAACATTTTCGCCGCATAAACCGTTCGGCCTCGTCGGTCAAAGTCAATCCGCGCATCTCTTCCACTTCTGCCTGTAAAGCTTCGGCAAATCCTGACGGGAAATCGGTTTCTCCCCGGTTGACAAAACGATATACGACTTCGGCATCCGGAAATTTCTTCTGAATGGCATTCATCGTTGTAAATTTGTAGAGATCGTTATCTGTAAAATCTTTGATTATCATATGCCTTCGATTAAAAATTCGACCTCAGCGCCGTTGTCGTTGTAAAACGGGCACCTAAAGGCTCAGGCCAGATCGTATGTACATAATGCCTTTAAATAGTCCGGCACCACTTGTCCGTCGACCTTAGGCTTCCATACCCCCAGCTTCCGCCTGAATCCGGGTAATCTTCATTATTCCCATTTTAAATAAAAACCCTTTTCCGTAAAATACCGATATTTTACCCGATCAAAGCGATAATACCTGACCTTCCTACCGTTCTTCGCCCGATTTTCCTGTTCTGCATCGACCAATAATCCGGTCCCTACCATCTTTCTACGAAAATTATCCCGGTCGAGTGTACACTGTAAAACCGATTCGTATAAATGCCGAAGATCGGCCATCTTAAATTCAGGGGGCAACAGATCGATCCCGATCGGCCGATACCGGGCTTTTAACTTTAATCGGTCGGCAGCCATTTGCAGAATTCGTCGATGATCGAATGCCAGGGGCGGTATTCCGGACAAAGGAAACCATTGGACCCTATCGGCATCGTCCCCTGCCTTCACTTTACAATCCTCCCATCTGACCAAAGCATAATAAGCGATACTGACAACGCGATAACGAGGATCACGATCGACATCCGAAAAAGCATATAATTGTTCGAAATTCACTACTTTCAATCCGGTTTCTTCTTCCAACTCCCTGCGGGCACAGGTTTCTGCATCTTCATCCATATCCATAAAACCTCCCGGCAAAGCCCATTTCCCTTTAAACGGTTCGTTCCCTCTCCGGATCAATAATACCCTCAACTCCCCCTCGCCGAATCCAAAGATAACCTGATCGGTCGTCAACGCGGGACGGGGATATTTATAACAATACTGGTTTTCCATCATGCATCTGCCTTTTATATCACAAATGAAAGAAATAAAAACAACAACACAAAACCAGTCCTAAGGTTCAACAAAAAAATGTTTCCAGCTAACCTATAAGTTTTCTTTCTGAGTTTACCAGGACTCAACTCAGTGCCCGGCCGGGATACAAAGGTAAGAAGCCCGAATAGCCGATAAGATTGTATTCAAAAGTATAATACAGCGCACCAGAAACGGGAGCGATTGTGTGGGGGCTCCACACAATCGCCACATTTCCGTGATCTATAACGAACCGATCCGTTTATTCAAAGCATTTTCAAAATTTTTCAGTATAGGATCAACCGGATTAAAAAGCTGACGGAATATATGTAATCCTTCTTCACACTGAGCTTTATTTCCTTTTGCACACAACATCGCATTTAATTGCATCGTCAATCCCCAACGGTCCGAAGCAGGAAGGGACATAAATTGTTTTTTAAAAATAGAAAGTACTTTATCCATTTTATCCATCCGAAATGCATCGTAATAATCCAATATGGACAACAAATAACTTTTCTGTTCCGGCCGAACAATTTTGATATCCTTCCTCAGAGTCTTAAAACGTCCGGCATCATATTCTTTCTCATCAAATACAAGACTGTTGACAGTATTGAATACCGGAACGTAAAGTACTTTCTGAATCCATGCTTCCAGTTCCTCCGGAGCAATATAGGCAGTAAATAATTCCCGGTGTTTTGCGACAAAATGGAATGTATACGACGAAGGATCCGACAGGTAACGCCGAATCAGCTGCCAGTCCTCTTCGTTAACCGTCTCTCCATTTTTCCGGCAAAGCTCATCCAATACGGCCGGAATTTTATCAAACCGATATCCCCCCCCCAAAGTCGTAATATACCGGCGAAGGAAATCAGCCTCCCGGTCACCTGTTTCATAACGTTTCTGCATCCCTGCAATCGAATTTTCCGGATCCATTCCTTCCCGGATCAGCCGGATAAATTCACCGGCATCATGTCCGCCAACGACCCGGTGTACCTCGTTCCCTGCTGCATCCAGCAATAAATAAGTTGGAAATACCTGCATCCCATAACGCTTCAATAACTCCCGTCCCTCGCCCTTTTCCATATCAAATTTAACATTGATAAAATGCTCGTTAAAGAAGTGCCCCACTTCCGGATCGGTGAAGACAGTAGTATTCATCATTTTACAAGGAGCACACCACGAAGTATAACCATCCAAAAAGATCAGTTTACCCGTCGCTTCAGCCTCTTGTAAAGCATCCTGAAAACTACCGGTCCTGAATTGAATTCCTTTGCCGGCAGCCAATAACTTTTCCAACTGTTGCGTAATCTCTTCCCGGCGCAACTCCTTCGCCTTGATCAAACCGTCTTTACCAATGATAAAACAATTAGGCACTCCGGCAATATTATATGCCTTAGCCACCGGACTCTTCCAGGCTTTCAGATCTGTCAGGCAATACCAGGGCACAGCATGAGTTTCCAGGTCCTTCAACCATTTATCCCGGTTATCATCTAAATGAATGGTGATAAACACCACACTATCTTTAAACCGTTCATAAGCCTGCCGGATGGAAGGAATTTCCTTCTTACACCAACTACACCAGGATGCACTGAATTCCAGAAAAATATATTTTCCCTTAAAGCTAGCCAAGGTATACTCTTTTCCCTCCCGGTCGAACACCTTAAAATCGGCAGCAGGCATTCCCGGACGCACTTTACTCTCCTTCTCTAAACTTTGTCTCACTTCCTGTAAACACAAAGGATCAAATCCCGGTTCAAACCGATTCAATACTTTTCCGGTATTTTCAAATCCCAGATTAAATACCAACCGGGTAACCAACTGTGCCGCCGCTTCACTTTTTTTGGCATCTGCACGGAAAGCCAATACACTATCAATGGATTGCATCAATAACTTTTCTCTCTCTGCCGACAGCCGACGTACTCCGGCAATATCTCCCTCCATAAACTTCTCACCGATAGCCATATTCAACTCACCCGAAGCTTTATAGCAGGATAAACTCAATAGATAATCATTATAAGCACGCAGCTCATCAGACACCTGCTGTTGTGCATATATTTCCTGTATACACAACAAGAACAGACAAAATAAAACAACTAATCTTCTCATCAAATTTTATTCCATTAGATATTATTCATACTTCCAAGAACCACCCGATTTATATATCAAACCTTTGACTTCTCCGAGAATTTGTTTCACATGCTCGAACTCCTGTCCATCCGTACTCGTCCAATAGAAGTCATGAGTATTTCCATTTTGTACACACACACCGAACTGTTCTCCATAAGAATCAAGGGTAAAAGCTGTTATTGTTCCTGTTTTAAAATCGGCTACAGCTACCGGAGTATCGTTCAATTCAAAATTATACCGGAAAATTTGTGCTCCCTGAGAATAATAAGCCTCCTTCGTTGTATATCCCACTGCAAAACGGGTCTTTTCATTCACAACTGCCGGAAATACATCCTGTGCAATTGTTGTCAATGTCGGTTGTCCTCCCACGATCCCGAATTGAAAACGCTGAGTATAATATTTTCCATCCGACTTATCCCGCAAAACGGCATAAAACAAACTCTTCCCCTGCTGCTGAGAAGCCGGAGCCAGATAGATCAACTCTTTATCAGGATCAACCAGGCTGAATTTTTGTCCCGCATCCTCCACCTGATCTAATCCCCGTAACTCTCCGTTATCCAAAAACAAATATCTTCCTTCATTTTCTTCATAAAATAAAGCGACATTATAATCAGGAGGGAAACTATACCCCACCACAGAAGAGAGCTTATAATCCCCGTAGAAAGGAAAATCCGGATACCGGTCCTGGTACAAATACCCTCCGGGAGAATAACGGACATACAATTTCCCGGACCCGGAAACCAAACAGGAATAATTCTTTATAAAACAAGCTGCCTTAATTTCTTGTAAATCTTCCGGCAAGCTTCCGCCGACAAATTCCTCTCCGGTCCACACCTCTTTCCGAAGGTTACTCCAGTCTAATTCTACCGGTCCGTCCGATCCCGGCCCTCCGGCCATCACCAATACACCGTTTGCATTCAAACCGGCATCAAAATGTTCTACCACTCCATAAGCTTTAGGCCCCAATTCCCTGTTATTAACCGCCGTATAAACATTCTGAAAAAACTTTTTACTGCTCGCCAACATGTTCAACTCCGCTTTTCCTTGATTTTCAGTCATCCACATCCAACCATTCGTAAAATTACTTAGCAAAGTCACCCGAAAACGCTGACTATATGAGATTCCCGTACGTTCGTCTTTAACGATAAAAGCACCGAAAATATCATTCCACCCTTGGGGTTCTATCCCAAAAGTAACATTCAGACATTTTTCAGTAGAAACCACAAACGTATCCAGCTTCCATTGATAGGATAGATCATCATGTGCCTGTGTACTATCGGTAAAACGAATAATCGGTTCCGGCATCGTAAAAGGTTCTCCAAACCAGAGTTCATATTTTTTATTTTCATCGATCCCATCAATTTCAATTGCATACATTGTTTTATAATCATAATTTCCTTTATCCTTATAGCAACCGGCCATTACCAGTAATGCCAGTAACAATATATATATCTTATTCATAACTCGATCTAAATTTAATTGGTACCCCTTTATTACTATCCCACCATCTTCACCTGCATAGGTTGATTATTCTCATCCATGATTACCCGTCCCTGAGCGGCTTCTTCTTCCAGATAATATTTAAACTTCAGGATAGCGGCCCTCTTTTCCGGATAAGCAATATTTTCCAAATCAAAAGTACCGCTAATCCGGATAAACAAACGATATTTCGTTTCAGAATAACTACCCAATCCTTCGGTTTCATGCCACTCATCCCACCATCCGGGCCGAACGATCCGATCAGTCAGATATATTTTACAACTATTACTCTCCGGGAAACACAATTTAAAATGGGCACTCTCCACCAAATCCAACTGCAGATACAATTTTTCCGCTTTCAATTCTTCTGTATTCATCACTTCAACCCAAAGTGTATCCGTAACCCGATTGGCCCGCAACTTACAGTTTTGCGCCGGAATATTGAAATGTACCCCTTCCTGAACCGTACTTACCGGATTTACCTTTACCTTATATTCGCGGTCATAATCCAACACTTCGCCTGTCACTTTCACTTCTATGCCAATACGATCTGTCGTTGTCTTTCCAGCCAATCCGAAATTATAATCCACACTGTCCTTTTCAAACACCGATACAAAACGTATATAGTCCGTACCCGAATACTTTTCGAGGTCTTTTTCACAGGAACAGAACACCAATCCCATTCCCAACCCTATGATCAATGCCAATATCTTTGCTTTCATACCTTTCTATTTATAAAGTTCAGACAATCTGTTACCGAATTCCAATTCCACGTCCGGCAACGGTAATACGAAATCTTTCTCCGTCATGGTATAATTTCCGGACTCATCTACTACTTTCCGTCCCAACCGTTTGTAGAAATAAAACAGCTGCCCTTCGCACATAAACTCCCGGCGGGCATCGTTAACAATCACATCTTCCAGCTCTGCGGGTGAATTTGCAATCAAGGCCTCCTTGGCATTCCGGGCATTCCGTAATTTCTGTAATTCTGTTTTAGCTCCATTCAGATCGCTATCCATCAGATATTCACAAACATAATAATACATCTCACTAATCCGAATCATCGGAGCTATCCTTCCCATCTCCTCTTCCGTCATCTCATCAGCATTCTCAGGTTTCACAAATTTGATACAACTGGGCCGATCGAAAGCAGCCAATATTTCATGCTCCATCAGATAGTTCAAACGGTAATCATTGGCACTTCCTTCAAACATCTGTTCACTATTCTTTATCGTCAACCACTTTTTGCTGCTACTATAGCTGGGCGAATAAGGTTCAAACACTTTAGTCATCCGGGGTACATTGAATCCAAAGACGATCTCAGGCCGTAAAATCCGGTTCCGATATTGAATATCGCTAGTAATCTTCCAATAATCGGTAAATTTGAATACTCCCGATTCCAACACAATTTTAGCATAATCGTAAGCCTGTTTTTTGTCCAGTTTATAAGCATATACCCGCGCTAGCAAAGCATTCACAGCATAATAATTCAGACGGAATCCACGATAAGACAAAAATTCATTCCGGTCAGGCATCGGCTGGGTCCACATATACATATCCGAGCCAGTAGTTGCCTGATACAACGGATCAAAAATAGGATCCCGGCCTTCCAGATCGGTAACGGCAGCTTTCAGATCTACAATCACACTATCGATCACTTCACTGACCGTCTTTTGAGGCGACACTTTATTCGAATATTTTGTAATATACGGAATAGCTGTATATCCCGGATCTGCTTTATACGAAGGTGCAAACAAACGCAACAGATCAAAATGGAAAAAAGCCCTTAAAGCCCTGGCTTCTCCATGTAAAATATAATAAGTACGCTCATCCTCAAAAAAATCCGGCCCGACTTCCTCCAATCTTTCCAATAAAATATTACAATTGGCAATACAGAAATACAATTCCAGCCACATCTCATCAATTTTAGGCGAAATATTCACATCCTTGTATTGGTACTTGGCCAACTGGGCAAACTCATGTGTCTCGTCCGGAATAGCGTAATACTGAGCCAAAACATCCGTAAATCCGAACAATAAATTATTGGCATACAATTTTTCACCCGAAGCGGTAATATAAATCCCGTTCAATACATCCTTAAATCCCTGAGGAGTAGAAAATATTTTCTTGTCGTTCACCTGTGCCTCCGGAGTAATATCCAACCACGACGTACAGGACTGTGAGAGGACAGCACATCCCAACAGGATTGCAGCTGTCATATTTTTAATTTTTTTGTAACTCATATTCTATTGCATTAAAATTGAACCATTACACCTAAACTCATACTACGGGCAAATGGATAAGAAATCCCTCTCTCCCGCTTCACTGTCGACAAACGAAACACATCATTCATCATTGCAGTCAAACGAACCATATCAAAACCGATAGGTTTCAGCCATTCTTTCTTCAAATCATAAGACAATGACAAAGATCCCAACTGTAATACATTTTCATCCTGTATAAAACGGGAACTAGCCGGAGTCGTCGACTTATCGTTGATGTCTTTATAAAATGTATGGTCGCCTGGTTTCTGCCAGCGTTGCTCCAATACCCGACGGTCTACATTATCTCTCGGATCAGCATTCTCTACCCGGTTGATCAAGGTCTGGTTGTACACCTGTCCTCCCAGACGATAACTGAAATTCATGTTTAGATTGAGTTGCTTCCAGGTTATATTCGTTCCGAATGCTCCGGTCACTTTCGGTTCTGTATCACCGCATACCACACTCTCTTTCGGATCCCAAACGTACGTATTAGTACCATCCTGACGCTGGAATAACTCTTTTCCGGTAGCAGGATCGATGCCCAACGATTTCATCGCATAAATAGCGGTTGAAGATCTTCCCTCTTTATACCGGACCATCGGTTTGGTTTTATAGTCGTCATTGTTAGCCTGTTCCTGATCGGCTTTATCGTTATAGGAACTCAAAGCATTCGAAATGGATACGATACGATTCTTATTATGAGCCATATTCACAAACAGACTGACATTCCAATCGTTCGATTTATAGACAAAACTCCGTAAAGCCAATTCCACTCCTTCATTTTCCATCTGTCCCAGGTTTTCTTTATAATCAATAAATCCCAGAGAAGTAGGCAAAGTAACACTGCTCAAAAGGTTTTTGGTCTTTTTCAGATAATACCCGAAAGTCACCGTCAACCGATCTTCCCACATGCCGAAATCCAATCCCAAGTCGTAAGCAGTCGTCGTTTCCCATTTCAGATTCGGATTCCCTAAAGCCATCAGGGTTGCCCCGATTCCTGTCGCATACCAGCCGTCCTGTATATATTCGAACATCGTCTGAGATTGATAGGGTTGAAAAGAAGCCTTTCCTGTCGTTCCAATAGACCCACGGATCTTCAGTCTGGAAATACCGGTATTTTCCATAAATTTTTCATGGTGTATATTCCAACCCAAACCAACTGCCCAGAAAGGAGAAAATTTAGATTCCGAACCATACATGGACGAACCATCCAAACGAGCCGATAAATCCAATAAATAGCGATTCGCATAAGAATAATTGACATTGGCAAAAAAACCTGCCAATCGGGTTTTTCCCTCACTTCCTCCGGGATGGGTATTGGTAAACTCCTTCGCCAAAGAGATATAATCCATCATCTTGGAAGGATAACCTCTCACGTCGAAGTTCACACTACGACTACCACTTTCTGTGAGATTGACACCTAATGCCGTATTGATAAAGTGTTTACCCACTCCCAAATAATAAGTCAATACCGAGTTAAAATCCATACTATACGTATTACTCGTCCCGTGGTACCCTTCTCCTTTATTCAACAATCCTTCACCGGACGACAACTCATAACTTTCATACTGCAATGATTCCGGTGAAACAAAAGTCTCTACTTGTTCTTTCTTTTCACCGTAAGAGAAATTGGCCCGCAAACGTAATCCTTGTACGATACTCCATTCCAGACTGAAATTATTGGTCACGTCCAGATACTCGCTTTCATCCCGATTTCCTACCGTTGCTTCATACACAGGGTTCCAAATTTGCTTATTGGTATTTATGTATTGCGTCATCTTACGGATCAGATTACCGTGCTCATCCTGAAAAGGATAATAGGGATTCAACAAGGCATATTGGGAAAAGTCACCATAAGGGGATTCTTTAGATTTCACTTTATTGACAGTGAGATAATTCCTTACTAAAAGTTTATCTTTTAGATTATAAGAAAGTGAAAAACCTAAAGCTCCGCGGTCACGAGCCGATCCTTTCATCACCCCATTGTCTTTATCATACTTAAAATCAATACCATATCTAACCGCTTTATCCCCACCTTCAATGAATATGCTATGCTTTTGATTAAACTCTACCTTCAAAGGCTGAGACAACCAATAGGTATTCACTCCACTCTCAACAAGACTCAGTTTATAATTATAATCTTTATCTTTATTGATCTGCGCATCAGCATTATTATCTTTATACATGCCTATGCTCTTTTCAAAATCCAACTTCTCACGGGCATCCAATAAGTCGTATCCATTTAAATCCGGTATAGCGATAGAAGCAGTAAAATTATAGTTCACCCGCAACTGTCCTTCCGAGGGAGCTTTCGTTTTGATAACAATCACTCCATTCGCTGCCCGAGAACCATAAATAGCCGTTGCCGAAGCATCTTTCAGAATAGTCAACGATTCGATCCGTTCAATATCGAGGTCAAAAATTTTCTCTGCATCTACTTCAAAACCATCCATGATAAACGTAGGCAGATTCGGATTATTTTTCAGATTATCCCGGCTCACTGCTTCCTTTTCAAATTCAGTCAGCCCGATTCCAGAATTTCCCCGAATCGTAAAATCAGCAATCCGGTTAGGATTCGATCCGATGTCTATATTGTCCTCAAAGCGGATAGAAGGATCAAATACAGAAAGTGCCTGAAGCACATTCCCGGTAGTCACCTTCCTTAGCTCGTCCCCTTTCACGGTTACCTGTGCCCCTGTAAAACTATCTTTGTTCTTATTAAAATATCCGGTCACCACCACATCGTCAAGTGCCTTTACATCCTCCTTTAAGACAATCTTATAATCATTCTTATCCGTAATCTTCACCTCCATCGTCTCCATCCCCACAAAAGAAAACAACAAGGCTTGTCCATCAGCCACAGGTAAAGTGATTGTAAACTCTCCCTCTACGCTAGTCACCGTCCCTAAAGAAGTTCCCTTGATAATGACCGTCACTCCCGGTAGTGGATTCCCTTTTTCATCCACCACTTTTCCGGTGATCTTACGACCTTCGGTTGCTGTCACTTCTTTTTTTATCACTACGGCATTTCCGGAAATCTCAAACCAAAGACCAGTATTTTTCAGGCACGTTTTCAAAATCTCATTCACCTCCTTATCCGTTTCCTGTACCGTCAATTGCTTCACTCCTTCAATGTCACGGGTTCCGTACATAAACACAAAATCCGTCTTCTTTTGAATCTCCCAGATCACCTGTTCCAAAGACACATTTTCCAAATCCAAACTGATTCTTACATTATTTTGAGAATGTACTGCTGCATTCAGCTGAAAACAGCTAAACAAAATCAAAAAAAACTTCAGTCTCACCACAAATAAAATTTTAGAGAGTTTTCCCCGGGCGGGAAAAACCATTCCAGGATTTTTTTTCATAAATTTGTTGAATTAAAGTTTAACACACTTTGATTATTTAAGCATGTTCCCGGCCAGTTTCGCAGACCACCGGGAACATTTTTATTTCAAACCCGTATACCCCAAACGCTATATTTTCATTTCTCTATCCTCATATCCCCTTGCCATCCACCCTATTCGTATTCAGTATCATCATCTTTAATTTCATTTTTTCTCCGATATATACAAACAACGGTTTGTCTGCAACACCTCTACTAAATTTGTCTTCTTTATCATATCAACAATCGGTTGCATATCATCATACCTTCCAAACCTTGCACCGATCCGGATTTCTTTAGCTCTTTCGTCTATAAAATGAAATTCCACCCCATACCAACGCCCCAATGTTTTCATAACATTTTCCAATCGTTCATTCCGGAATACAAACGTTCCTTCCTGCCAGGCCACATATTGTTCTACTTCAACCT
>ERZ824473.2441-NODE-2441-length-21725-cov-32.435072_pt1 | contig 21725 bp, 24 predicted proteins | sample MGYA00519874_ERZ824473 | MGnify/ENA primary metagenome ERZ824473 (study PRJEB31778, sample SAMEA3449151) | human gut metagenome | biome: human gut; feature: human-associated habitat; material: faeces | place: United Kingdom | collected 2010/2012 ... | reverse complement strand
TTTTTTTGCAAATTCCCATCCTGCCGGAAATTGCAAATTTAAATCTACACCTGTGAGCTTTAAAAACTTCCAACCACAAAAAAATTAATAAAATGCAGTAATCATCTATATTACAGAGTATTTCTAATTTAAAGAAATATTCTGTTTTTTTGTGTTTTTATTGCTAGAATTGGAGTGGAAAAATGGAAGAAAAACAAAGAAATAAAGTTGGATATTATTCAGTAATACCATCAAAAATACTATATAATAAGGAGCTAAAAGCAAATGAAAAATTACTATATGCAATGATAACATCACTTGCATATAAAGAAGGCTATTGTTTTGCAACTAACAATTATTTTGCAGAAGAATTAGGAGTACATCCAAAAACAGTTTCAAGTTGGATTTCAGATTTAAGAGATAAAAATTATATAAAAGTTGAAATGGTTAGAAAAGAAAACAAGCAAATAATTCAAAGAAAAATTTATATAAATGATGTTCCATATCCGTTAAATAATGGATACCAGTATCAATCAAAAAATGGACAGGCTATCCATCAAAATATGGAAGATAATAATATAAGATTTAATAATAAAAATAATAATAAAGGTCATAGAAAATTTATATCCAATTATGAAAATCAGAGACAATATACTAAAGAATTTTTGGAGAGTTTGTATGCAAATTAAATATAAATTGGAAGAAATTTCTAGAAATTTTAGTAGAAATATGATATTATGGTTTCATCAAATATAAAGGAGCTGATTTAAACTTGAATACTAATAGTACAAACAAATTAATTGAAATTCTAGAATTAAAACAGATTAAATTTGATAAAGGTGAAAAATCTTTATTTAGAAAATATAGCTATTATCAAGTTATAAATGCATATAAAAACTTATTTGTAAAAGATATTGAATATATTGATACAATTAGAAGTAATATATTACAAAACAAAAATATAGAGTTTTATAAAAATGTTTTTAAGATAAAACCAGAAATAAAGACAGAAGAATTATATGAAAAAATATGTGATAAAATATGCGAAAAATATGGATTAAAATCTAATTCGTTACAAGAAAAAGAAGAAAATATAAGACAAATTCAATATCACCTACATAAATACAATAGTACAACAAAATATGGTGATTTTGTTAGAATGTATAAATTTGAACATGAATTAAGATTAATGCTTTTAAAATATACACTAATAATAGAGGAAAGTATGAAAAACATTTTTATTGCTTATCTAAATGACCATAATGCTAAAGCGGATTATTTAGTTAATATGCATAATTATAATACTTCATCAATAAAGAACAAAGCATTTGATACAATGAAACTAATAATAGGAAAATATGATAATACAAAATCAAAACCTATAAAAAGAAAAAGAGAGCAAAATATAACAGTGCCATATTGGATAATAATTAATGAATTAGCTATGAATCAAACTTATTATGCAATAGCAAACTTACAAGAAGATGATTCTAGAAATATTTTCTTAAACTGTACAAACTTTTTTACTAAATTAAATTTAACTAATGAGAAAAAGGGGAAAAGTGAAGCAATTAGAAAGAAAGAAGAAGCTCAAATAAATACTTTTAAAACAATTCTATGTTACTTAGGAGAGTTTAGAAATATGTTGGCACATAATCAGCCTATATATTGTTATAATATAGAATCTTTTGATATAAATAAAAGATATCCATTAGAATATGAATTACCAAAGACAAATAAAAACAAGAAATACTCAGACGGAAATTTTATACCAAAGTATAAACAGCAAATAAGCTTAAATGCTAAATTGATGAGAAATTTATCTGATTATTTTGGAGAGGATTCTTTTAATAAAAATAATTATACTAATTTAAATTTATCAAAAATAATATATATTATATATAAAATTTTAATAAACATAGATAAAAATACTGACTTTTATAATGAATTAAAAAATATATTTGTAAAATATAATATAATACTGAATGAGAAAAAATTTGAAATAGAAAATGTAGAAGAATGTATAAATTTATTAGAGGAAATAAAAAAGATTGAAGAGTTTGATTTAGAATACAAAGATATTATTTCAAAAATAGAAGCTAAAAAAGCATACAAAAATTTTCTGCATGGAAAAGATAACCAATTAAAAGATATAAAGAAAACTATACTTCAAAGATCAAAAAAAGTAAAAATAGTAACAAAAGAATCAAAGTATAAACCATTTTTAGAATCAAAAAGATATACAATGTTTACAGGAATAGATGAAAAATTTTTTAAAAATATTTTATAATAATATGGATATTTTTTTGTAAAAAATCATAAAATATTATAAATATATATTTACAACATAAACAATTTGTTGTATAATATATATGTAATTAAATTCCACGCGATGTGGGGGGAGAAGTTGGCTGAGGCTGCTTCTCTCTTTTTGTTTATAAAATATCTTCCAGCGGGCTAAAAAGGGTTTTAGGGATTTTGCCCTAAACAGCAAAAATGGTGTCAAAACACCAAGCTGGCGAATTTTGGGCACTAAAAAATGCTCTCCAAAATTCGTGACAAATAAATCTTTTCTAAAATTATATGTTATATTTTTTCTGTTAAATTTTGTATTTAAAATTTGTAGACATGTAAAATGAAAAATGGTATAATCATTTTGAACTGCATTAATATTACAATTAGCTTTTAGGACTATTAGTAATATTACGTACAAGGAATATAAAGAAAAAAATTAAGGAGGAATTGTTTATGGAAAGAAAATTTAATAAAGGAGATATTGTTCAACATTTTAAGAGAGAAAAAATGACAGAGGAACAATTAAAAGAAGAACCAAATTTATATTTATATGAAATTATTGGTACTGCAAGACACACTGAAAATAAAGAAGAATTAATGATTTATAAACCTTTATATACAACTGAATGTACAAATGGAGTTGATTTTGCTGCAAGACCATTAGAGATGTTTATGTCAGAAGTAGATCATGAAAAGTATCCAGAGATTAATCAGAAATATCGTTTTGAATTGAAGAAATAAGTTATATAGTAAAAAAATTATTTTATTGGAGAAAGGTTAGTATAATATATTAAATTTTAAACTCTATTATATTATACAAGGTATTAAGTAAATGAAAAATTATATAGATACATTAAATGAAACAATAAAATCATATTATAAGATTTTATCAGAAGATTTTCCAAAATTTTTAAATGAGTATATTAATACTCCAGAAATGTTAAAACAATCTAAAATAAGTGTAAGTTGTGGTACAATATATTCAAAAATGTATAAACAAATGTGGTATTCAAGTTTAGACCATAGTATTGCAGTAGCTTTAATAATATGGCATTTTACAAAAGATAGGAAGCAAACTTTATCAGGATTGTTCCATGATATTGCAACTCCAGTATTTAAGCATTCTATTGATTTTATGAATAAAGACTATGAAAAACAAGAATCTACTGAAGAATTAACTACAAAAATAATTAGTGAATCAAAAGAGATAATGGAGTTACTAAATAGAGATGGTATAAAAGTTGAAGAAGTAGCAGATTACCATATATATCCTATTGCAGATAATGATACGCCATGTCTTTCAAGTGATAGATTAGAATATACTTTATCTAATGGATTAGGAGCAACAGAAAAGATTTGGACTTTAGATGATGTAAAAGAAATTTATGATAATATAGAAATTCAAGAAGATGAAAATGGTATAGAAGAATTAGGCTTCAAAGATATTGCTATTGCAGAAAAATTTGTACATACAATGAGCATTTTATCAAGATTATATCGTAGAGAAAAAACACTTTTTACAATGCAAATGCTTGCTGATATTATGAGAATAATGTCCGATAATAATTTAATCAATATATCAGAAATGTATAATCTATCTGAAAAAGAAGTGATTGAAAAAATAGAAAAATGTAATGTAAAAAATATATCTAATGGTTTTGAAATATGGAAACATGCTACAGATATTTTAACAAGTGAAAAAATGCCTGAAGGAAAATACTTTGTAATTATTGAAAAAGTTAAAAAGAGATATATAAATCCGTTAGTTAGATATAACAATGAATATAAAAGAATAAAAGATATTTCAGAAAAAGCAACAAATGATATTAATGAAGCTCTTGAATATAAAACTGCTAAATATGTATTTTTAGATTTTGATTTTAAATAATGGAATATAAAGGGAATGTTCAAATGTAATATGCAGAAGATTTTGATATTTCGTACAAGTATTAGATTAATAAATTACAATTAATAATTTTTTTATAAAAAGAGCTGACAAATAAAATGGAGCACGTTATACTACTAGTAAATTTATATATGGAGGTAGTAGAAGTGGAAGAAAAACCTAGTGTTTTAAACGATTTATTTGTTAGTAGAGAGGAAAATATATGTGCTTTAACTGAATTTGATAAGAAAAGGATTAAAGAATTAACAAAGGATAATAATACTTATCAAATGCTCTTAGATAAGCTAGAAGATTTATCTAGTGATGATATATCAAAAGCTAAAGTTAAAGATAGTTTAGAAAGTTATATTGATAAGGTAAACGTAATAGGTTCTTATGAAAATGAAAAGTTTTATAAGATTGGATTTACAGATGCAATGAATTTAGTGTTTGAATGTATTAAACGAGAAATATAATATAAAGTAATTTTTATTGGATAAGCATATGGGAATAACCATATGTTTATTTTTTTTGTAAGAAATTTAAAATTTTTTGTTTTACCCGTCACATTTTTGATTTTGAATCGCTATTAAGGTTAAGAAGAAAATTTCAAATTGCCAATAACCTTTTTAAAATTTAATCGCTGTTAATAGTAGAAGGAAAAATAAAAAAAATTAGAATTGCCCGTAAGATTTTTGATTTTGAATTGCTGTTTATGTTAGGAAGAAAAAATTTTAATATTGCCCATAAAGTTTTTAGATTTCAGTTGTTGTTAATATTAGGAACAAAAAATTTAAAATTTACCCGTAAGATTTTTAAAGTTGAATCGCTGTTAAGGTTAGAAATAAAAAAATTAAAATTTTTTCATTTACCCGTAACGTTTTGGATTTTCAATTGCTGTTAATAGTAGAGAGATAAAAATTATTAAAAAATTTGGACAATTTAAAATTTTCTCGCCTATGTAATTAGATGGGCAAAATTGCACATTGACAAATACACTTGATTTAGGTGTCATAAAGAGCCATTTTCTTTAATATTCTGTATTAGCAAGAAAGGATTTGAATAAGTATGAATGAGGATAATAATAATACAAAAGAAAATAAATTAGAGTTCAATACATATTGCATTTTTACAGAAGAAAAACAAGATATTAGAGATACGATAGGATTAGTTTTTAAGGATTATTTAGAAAGTATAAAAGTAAAGAATAAGTAATTATATTAAAACAATTGCAAAATTTAATTGAGCACGTTACAATTTAAGCATAGATGATTACGGATAGGAGGTTAAATGCTGGATTTAAGAAGTCAAAATTTTAAAGTACGGAATGTATATCAGACTATCTAGAGAAGATGGCGACAAGCAAGAAAGCGAAAGTATCAGTAATCAAAGAAAAATTTTGCAAAGATATGTAAAGGAGAATAATTTATGTTTAGTTAAAGAATATGTTGATGATGGCATAAGTGGTACAACTTTTGATAGACCTTCATTTAATGAATTATTGCAAGATATTGAAAATAAAACAATTGATATGGTAATTACAAAAGACTTATCAAGACTTGGTAGGGATTACATTAAAACTGGTTTTTATTTGGAAGACTATTTTCCTAAAAATAATATTAGATATGTTGCAATAACAGATGGAATAGATACATATATAGATAGCACAAATAACGATATAACGCCTTTTAAAGCAATAATGAATGATATGTATGCTAAAGATATTTCCAAGAAAATTAGAAGTGTTTTGAAGGAAAAGCAAAAGCAAGGAGAATATATGTGTAGTATTTCAGCTTATGGTTACAAAAAGCATCCTACAATAAAAAATAAATTGATTGTAGATGAGCAGGTAAGGGATATTGTAGAAAAGATTTTTGATATGTATTCAAATGGACATGGTAGTGTAGAAATTGTAAATTATCTAAACTCAAATAAATTTCTATCTCCAACAGGTTATAGGAAAACAGGACTAGTGCAAGATAATACGTGGTCGAAATCTTCGATTTCGTGTCCACGGCTATATGCAAGCGAAGTCGCATGAAAACAAAACTAGCTATAATTGGAATGAAGTAACCTTATGCAATATGCTAAAAAATGAAGTCTATATAGGCAATACCGTTCAAAATAAAAGGTCTATAATATCATATAAAGTCAAGAAATTTAGAACTGTTGATAAAGAAGAACATATAAGAGTTGAAAATACCCATGAAGCTATTATTGACAAAGATACATTTGAAAAAGTGCAACGTATCATAGAAAAAAGAGGAACAAACACAAAACTTAAATATGATTATTTATTAAGAGGATTACTTTACTGTTATCATTGCAAAAGAAAGTTGCAAATAGTTCTAAAGAAGAACTCTAAAAGAAATGCAAAATCACATCCATATATAACTTGTAGTGATGCAAAAGAACGTGGATGTTATTCATTAAATATGAACTACGAGAAATTTGAAAAAAATATTATTTATGTTGTAAAAAAGATATGTCAAATATATGCTGACAAAGAAATTTTTTATTCAATTTATGAAAAATATCAAAATAAAACATCAGATATTCGAGAAGGATATAGGAAAAAAATAGAACAAATTGATAAAGCAATATTAGATATAAATAACAATTTAGACAAGATGTATATGGATAAATTAAGAGGTATTTTACAAGAAGAAGACTACGTTAGAGTATCACAAAAATTAAGTTTAGAAAGAACAAAATTAAATGAACAAAAGCAAGAATTAGAACAGAAATTAATTGGAACAAAAGACAAAATTGAAAACAAAAATCAAACAAAAGAAGAAAAAGAATTAGATGAATTAATAGAAAATTTTTTGAAATTAGAAAAAATTGATAAGATATATTTGTATCGATTAATTAATAAAATTGAGATTGATAAAGACAAAAATATTTACATATATTTTAATTTTTCAAAACTAAATTCTATTAATGAAAATCTAGATGAATTTATCAAAATTGAAGAATTAATTAATGAAAATCAAAAATGCAAAGTCGTGTAATATAAACAGTTACAAGACTTTGCAAAACGGTTGGAAGTTTTTAAAATCCACACCATTGATATTTGCTTTCCAACCATTTGGAAAGGATATTTTTGAATAATTATTGGCTATTTTTTTTGCACTTTCATATTCTTTTGTGTTACTTTTTATTGCTCCTGTTACTAAATCTACTCCATCCGGGTTTACCATTGGAACTACATATATTGAAACTTGATTAAATATATTTCTTGCACTTTGTCCATATATATTAAAGTTATTTACAACTGATTTGCAAAAATTCTCTACAAATTTCATCATTAATAATGATGTAATCCACTCACTTGCATGTATTCCACCTGAATATATAACTTCTTTATTCCCATTTCCTATTTTTACATACGGGATATCTTTTCCCAATACGCTTTTCCCCATATTTCCAATATTCAAAAATGAATATCTTTTTCTTAAAGCTTTAATATTTGTTTGCATTAGCTCATATGTATAATTTAAATTTGTCGGTACAATATCTTTTGTATTTACTCGTCTTAACATTCTCATATATAACCACCTAATTATATATATTAAAAAAATAGAATTTTTGTTACTAATGAAATAGTAAAGTCTTGTAAGGTACTAATATTTCAACACTTACAAGACTTTTCAACTTTGGTGTGCTTGAAGGGAATCGAACCCCCGACCTCTCCCTTAGGAGGGGAGCGCTCTATCCAACTGAGCTACAAACACATATATTTTTATTTTACACCATTAATTGTGTTTTGGCAAGGTATAACATTTACTTTTTATGTGTTTTTGTGCTATAATTTTATAGGTGATTTTTATGCAAAAAATGTTAAGTTATATGAGAAAAGCAATCGAAAATTATAATATGATAAATGAAGGAGATAAAATTGCTGTTGGTCTTTCTGGCGGAAAAGACTCTATTACCTTACTTATGGGTTTAAAGGCTTTGCAAAGATTCTATCCTAAGAAGTTCGAAGTAGTTGCAATAAGTGTTAATCCTGGATTTGAATTTTTTAATTCAGAATTTTTAAAAAGTGTTTGTGATAAAATCGGTGTAGAGTTTATTGAGGAAAAAAGCTATATAAAAGAAATTGTTTTTGATATAAGGAAGGAAAAAAATCCTTGTTCTTTATGTGCCAACTTGCGTAGAGGAATTTTAAATTCTTCTGCAATCGCTCATGGTTGTAACAAAATTGCTTTGGGGCATAATGAAGATGATGTTTTAGAAACATTTTTTTTGAATCTTTTATATGCTGGAAATTTGTCAACTTTTGCTCCAACTAGCTATATGGATAGGTCTAAAATAACTTTAATTAGACCTATGGTTTACATACCTGAAAAAGAAGTACGTAAATTTGTTAGGAGGCAAGGAATAGAAGTAATGCCTAAAGTATGCCCTATGGATGGGGTTTCTAAAAGGGAATCTATAAAAGAGTTAATCTATAAATTAGTTATAGAAATTCCAACCGTTAGAGCAAATATTATGGGTGCTATTAGAAGATCTAATATTAACGGTTGGAAAGAATTTTAAATTATTATTTTTACTGTAAACAAATCACCTTCTATTTTTATTTGCATTTTTCCTCCTTGCAAATTCACCAAATCTTTAGCTATTGAAAGACCGCAATCCATTGCCACCACTTGTTCTAGATTTATCTCCTCTAACAAATCGTTCCATTAGCTCTTCTGGTGTTATGTTTAACTCTTCTTTTGATATGTTTTTCATTGTAAATACTATTTTATCATTTTGCTCAACATTTACATATATTCTTGTCCCTTCTAAAGAATGTTTATATGCATTATTGTATATATTTTCTAATACTCTCCACATTTTTTTGCTATCTAATTGTGCAAAGATCCCCTCTTTTTCTATTTTGCTAATCAATTTTAAATCTTTACTCTCATACTTTTCTGCAAATTCTCCATTTGCTTGTAATATCATTTCTGCGAAATTCAATTTTTGTAAATTTACCGTTTCATTTCCAGAGCTTATTTTAGATGCTTCTATTAAATCTTCTGTTAAATTTTTTAATTTTTTTGATTTATTTTCTAGAATCTCTATATATTTTTGCGCATTTTCATTTTCTATATTTTCTTTTTTTAGAAGATTAGCATAATTTATTATTGAAGTAAGTGGAGTTTTTAAGTCATGTGATACATTTGTTATTAAGTCTGTTTTTAATCTTTCTGATTTAACCTTTTCATTTACTGCATTTTCTATGCCTTTTTTTATATTGTTTATGTCTTGGACCATATTTTTTAGGTATTTATTGTCTGTTTTTATTTCTGATTGATATTCTCCTGACACTATATTTCTTATTTTCTTTTCTATTTTATTATATTCTGAGACATTTTTTAAGAAAATAATTACTATTGCCACATATATCAAAATCACCAATGCTTTAATTTTAACATCATATATTACAATACCATAGTGTAATGTAGTTGCTGAAATTATTCCCATAGCTATTATTGTTACTACCACCACTATTATTATTAATTTATAATTTTCTTTTATTTTTTCTATAAAATTGGTTACTACTTTTTCATTTTGTGCTTTAGCTTGCTTTATATTTTTTACACTATTAAAAAATATTTCTGCTAAAATAGCATATAAAATAAGGCAAATTAATTCTATACTAATTTTTTCAAATATTGCTTCCATTCCTAATATCGTTAGTATTTTAACATCAAAAAAATCCGTGTAAATACCGCTTTTTATTGCTTTATATAAAAGTACTATAGATAATATTGAAAATATAACTACTCCGATTATATTTATCTTTACATTATGATTTGCTTTATAATAATTTTGTTGTATTGTTTTCATATAGCCATTATTATCTAAATTTACTTTTACATATATATCCAATACTTCAAATCTGGATTGGTCTGCTTTAAATCCATATTTCTGCAACACATCTATATTTGTATCTGGTACAGAATTTAAACTACAAATATAATATTGTAAACTTTCTTTAAATTCTGATTTTATATGTTCTTTATCCTGTATTACTGTTTTTAAATTGCTAAGTATTATATGTTTTCCCGTGTTTGTTGTAATATCTGCTATGTACTCTATATTTGAATTTTCTCTATTTATGTATTCAAGTCCTGGGTAGCTTTCTAGCTCATCATTCCATATGCTCCAGTAAATAGCATCTTCCAAAGTTTCTATTTCATGCGTTATTGCACTTTTATATGATTCTGTTTGTAAAAAATTTGCTTTAGCAATTTCAGTCCAAGAAAATCGTCTTACATTTGAATATATATTGTTTCCTAAAATCCATAATATTATTACCGATATGAATAATAATAGTCTCGCTATATTTATTTTTGACTTTTTTCTGCTTTTTTTCATGCTTTATTTTCCCTTTCCTAAGATATAATAATATTTTTATATATTTTCTATCTTGTACCCTAGTCCCCACACAGCTTTTAGATATTTTGGTTCTTTAGGATTTATTTCTATTTTATCTCTTATATGGCTTATATGCACTACTACTTTTTTTTCATATCCGTCAAATGGCTCTTTCCAAACACTTTCATATATTTGCTTTATTGAAAATACTTGTCCTTTATTGCTTGCCAAAAAAAGTAATAATTTATATTCTATAGATGTAAGCTTTATTTTTTCTCCATCAACCATTACTTCTTTTGTTTTATCATTAATTTCTAGTCCATCTATTATTATGTTATCATTTTCTATAAGATTTCCAAGCTTAGTATATCTTCTTATATTTGACTTAACTCTTGCTATTAATTCTAGCGGTTCAAATGGCTTAGTAATATAGTCATCCGCTCCTGCATTTAACCCGATTATTTTATCTATACTTTGTGACTTTGCAGATATAAATATTATTGGAACTGAATTTGTTTTTCTTATTTCTCGTGCCACTGCAATTCCATCTATTTTGGGCATCATTATATCTAACAATACTAAATGTATATCTTTTTTCTTTAAGATTTCAATAGCTTTTTCTCCATCATAACATTCAAATACATTGTATCCCTCTTCTTCTAGATAAATTTTAATTGAGTCCGCTATTTCCTTATCATCATCCACTACTAATATATTATACATCCATTTTCACCTCATATATATTGCATGCATTCATTCTTTGCACATATTCAATTTTTCCGTTTATTGTTGACTTTATTTTTTCTTCGTTTACCCCATTATTACAAATTAAAATGAAGTTACTTTCTGTTTTTTCTATTTTATCATAATTTTCAACATCTATTATAATTGATTTATCCACTAATGTGAATAAATATAGGTCATCTAGTATTCTATTTTCCTTTGTATTAAAAACATAAATTATTGGCAAGTTTTTTTCTGCTATTTTTTTTGCTATATTATTATATTGTGAATATATATATTCTATTTTTGTATTTTTCACAAATGGACTGTATATTATTGTGAAAAATATTATTGATATTATAAATAATGTATGTTTGCAACTTGCACGTTTTCTTACAAATTCTCTTAAACAATATGCTATTGCAATTATCATTGATGAATATATTGGAATTATATATCTTGTTTCAATATACGGAGCTTTTAATACTATTGTTAATAAATAAATCAAAATTGGAGTTACTAGTAAAACCATTTCTCCATTCATTTTAATATCGCTCTTTTTAGGTTTTATTGCTATAATTCCTGTTAAAATTATTATAAATGGCAATAACCCATTAAAGAATTCTTGATTTATCTTTTTGCAGTATCCTACTATATTTTTTATTACATCCACTTCTACAGTTACCCCTCTGTAGCTGAAAAATATATGTGATATTGCATATGGAAATATGAGTATATAAATAACTGATGATATAAATATTCCAATATTATATATCATCAGGTTTTTGTAATTCTTTTGCTTTATGCATTTTACTGTATATATTAAATATAATACAAATGCGTAAATAAAAAAGTAGTAATGTGTTAGCCCTCCCAAAATCATAAATGTAGAAATCAAAAATATATTTATTGGTCTTATTTTTTCTTTATTATATATTTTCATATGTAAGAATGTAATTATTAATATATTTAAATTACATAGTTCATACATTCTTATATATAATGCACTATTTAAGCTAATTAGTGTAAGTCCATTAATTAATGTTGTCAATACTGCATATATTTTATTTTTAAATAATTCTTTTGATATTAGATATACCATTATACTTGATATTATAAATATTGTTATATTTAATAAAATTCCAGTCCATTTTGTAAATTTGTTTATTGTAAAAGTTGCAGATATTCTTAATAGTAAATAATACAGTGGAGGATGTACATCATTTTTTTGATTTTCATATACAGGTTTTATATTATAAATTTCATTGTTGTTAACTTCTAAATAATCTTCAAAATATTCTTTATTATGCCATTTATTTAAAAAATCCTCATTATCTGCAATATTTAGTTTATTATAATTCATTAGGCCATATGAGTACATTTCATCCATATGAAAGTATTGTTTTTGATACCCAAAATAAATTCTAATTAATATCTGAACTAATATAATTATTATTAAAATGATTGTTGTCTTTTTCCTCATCTTTATTCTCCCAATATTTTTCTCCATTTATCTCATCAATTAAATATAGTGGTCTATTTTTTGTTTGATTAAATGTTCTTCCTATATATTCACCTAATATTCCAATTAATGCAAATTGTATGCCCATAAAGAAGAGTATTAATGAAATAATTATTTGATATGGTTCTATTGTTTGTTTAATAATAACATATATTAGATTAATTAGCCAAGATGCAAATGTAATAAATGATATATATATTGGCCATCTTAATGGTGAAATAGAAAGTGATGTTATTCCATCTATTGCTAGGTCTATTAATTTTTTATAATTCCATTTTGTTACTCCTGCTATTCTTTTGTCCCTATCAAAATATATTGCCTTTTTGTTATATCCTATCCAACTAAAAATACTTTTTGAGCATCTTCCTGTTTCTCTTAATTTGCACATTGCTTGTACACATCTTTTATCTAATAATCTAAAATCTCCTGTATCCTTTTGTATTGGTATTTTAGTAAACTTTTGTAATGTTTTATAGTACATAGTTGATGTGAATTTTTTTAGCCATGTTTCTCCATCTCTTGTTTTTCTTGTTGCATACACATCGTCATATCCTTTTTCCCATTCTTGTATCATTTCTGGTATAAGTTCTGGTGGATCTTGCAAATCTGCATCCATTATTATTACTGCATCGCTTTTCCTAGAATAGTCTAATCCTGCTATTATAGCTATTTCCTTTCCAAAGTTTCTTGAAAACGATATATATTCAAATCTATTATCTTTTTTTCTTATTCCTTCTATTATTTTTAAACTATTATCTTTGCTTCCATCATTTATGAACAGTACTTCAATTCTATAATTTGTTAGCTTGTCTATTATAGATGTTAGTCTATTTCTTAAAAATAGAAGTGATTCTTCCTCATTATATATTGGAATTAATATTTTAATTGTTTTCATTTTTCCCCTACCTTTATTTTTTCTATATTAATATTATATTCTTTATATCACTTAAATATTAAATTTAAAGGTTAGAAAAAGTTAAAATTTAGTAAATTTTATTTAAATATTCTCTAATTGGCAAAACAGACCTCATTACGAGATCTGTTTTTTCTATGCCCATGGATTTGCAGATTCTGGATCTTTTATACCTACCATTAATCCTACAATTGTATCACTCCATATTATTTAATTTCTGTAGACCATAGTCCATGTTTGTTGCAATAAGCATATATTTTTGAACCTGGTATATATTTAAATCTACATTCTGCATTTTGTTCTGGATATAGTTTGATTTTGCATATTTTCTCACCGGCAATCATTGCCAACCACTCTATATAATGCTCTTTATCCATTACATGATTTACTTTTACAAATATTTCATCTTCGACTTTTTCATACGTTGGTATATGTTTTTCGGCTACAGCATCCATGCTATTTGGAATGATTTCTTCCATTTTTTCTCCACAGCAAACTATACCACAATTATCGCAACTACAGTCCTTTAAAACTTCGACCAGCGCTCCACATTTAGAACATTTTTTTATAATTAATTTTTCCATAATATCTTTCCTCCTACTCTTTTAAGTTATTACAATAATATCATAATCACTATAAAAAATCTAGATATATTATATTATTTATCTTTTATTAATTTGTAAATATCTTTAAGTTGCAAGTGCTAGTTAATTTCTTTTAATTTAGCCGTCATGTCAAAATTATAAATATACTTACCATCAATTTTTTCATAAACTTCTCCAACTTTTGCATTTTTAGGTAAATCTATCTCAAATATAGAACACGGTCCACCATCACCATTTTCTGATATACAAACCGAATTCTCATCCATTACCCAAGCATAGCCATTTCCTTTCCAGCTTTTGTTATCTAAAAAAATCTTTCTTCTCTCATATAAGTTATATTCTTCTAATACTTTGTCATTTTCATTCATACCTTTACCTTCATCCATCATATTTTTTAATGCATTTTTTAAATCTCTAATAAATTCCTTTATGAAACCATTACTATTATTATTGTTTCTTTCAAATATATTTAAGTCCAATATTTCACCTCCTATTTTTCTAATTTACTTTCTCCTGTTGCATAATTAATAATAATTCCATTTTGCACATTATATACATATACATTAAATTGTAATTTTCCATTGTCTTCAATAGAATATGCTTCAATATTTACACCATTTGCTAATTTATTTTCGCCCTCAAAATATGGAGTAACTCTATATAGGACATGGTTAGTTTGATTTTCCTTCAAATAATTATAAACCTGATCTTCAAATTGTTTCATTCCATTTATATTAAAGCTTTGTGTCCCTGTCATTATGTTTCTTTTATCCACATCTATTCCACCTAATTTCCACGCAATTATATGACATCTATGATATAGATATCCTCCTGGAATAGTGTTTGTGTTATATTTTTGTTGTTTAAATCCTGTTGGTGTAATTGAAGAATAATCATCTTTTTCGTCATCTTCATTAGCCTTTTTCCAACTAGTTTTTATCATTGCCCTTCCGCACTCTGCCATTTTCTAAATCAGAATAATAATCTTTCTGTATACTTATGTCTTGCGCAGTAAATTGAGGCACATTGTTGTTTATTTCAATAAATATTTCTCCACTGTATTTTGGAATGTTTGATATAGCGTAAGAAATTTTGTCGTTTTCTATAATATTGCTTGTTTGGTTTTCCTTTCCAATGTTAAAATTTACGCTTACAGCAGTTATTATAATATATAACAATATTATTGCAATACGCTTTAATTTTTTTGTATTTTTATTCATACATTTCACCCATATATTTAATATCATAATATATGATTTTTTTCAATATTTGTATAGCTTGATTTTATTATATTTCGCTCAGCATACCTCACTCCCACATATCCCCTATACACTGCCAAATCAGTTCATTCTGATAAGTTTCTTTTATATTAGTTTTGGAAAATCTAGAAGTACTATTTTTATCTGCTCCATTATTTATTAATAATTTTAAAATCATCCTATATTGCTCTATGCCAACCTGTACACAGTGATACTTGGAATGGAGACATTCCTCAACCTTTCTCCATCCTCTTTTATTTTTTCTATAAAAATATTCTATCAAATCGGTATCTTTTATTCATTTTTTTTAATTACCCTACTAAAAGTTTATACAAATTTATATCAATTTTAAATATTCTTCAATATTTTGAACATATTTTTTTATAAACCTTTTTTATATTTGGTAGTATATGCAAAAAAAACACTTTTCTATGAAACCTTTATTGTACCCAATTGTAAAAAAGAGACTCAAACTTACGACCTTCGGGTTATGAGGGTATTATCAGCGATTTTTGAATTTTATTGAAATTGATAGTTTTTGCTTATATTTCAATGGTTTTATTGATTTATAAGTTATGTATTTTTTAGTGATTTTAAGTCAATTTTGGGTACTTTTGTCCCCATTGTGTCCCCAAGATTTTTAATTTTGTATATCACATTGACTAAAAGTTCACTCAATATATCGTTTTTATATATGTATATTAATTTTATAAAATTTGAGGATTGTTATGAATAATTTTAGAGAAGTAAATGATGATATTTTAAGAGAATGGATATTATTTAGAGAAGATGTACTTTCTTCTATAACTTGCGATGAAGATAGAAAACATTGGATTTATTTTGATGAAATTTCTGAAAAAATTTTAAGAAATGTACCAAAGGAAAATAAAAAGTATGTTCAAAAACAATTAGAAATCCTAGATAATAATTTTCTTGATTATCTTGGTTATTGGAATGAGAAATATTATAGAAATGGTTTTGTTGATGGTTCTCAATTGGTTATGGGATGTTTTGATGAATAGATAATAAAAAAATTGTAGAATTTTCTTTAAAATAATTCTACAATTTTTCTATTAATTTTATATAAAAAGAAAAAGAATGGATTTCTAAAATCCACTCTTTTCAAGCACCGTCCGAAGACTTCTGCCTCTTTCCTTATATATATTATAATATATATTTTTATTATATGCAATATTTTATAAAAAATTCTTTTAATTTTTTATAAATATCATTAATTTGTTTAATTTTTGAATATCGTTTGTTAATATTATTTGATCAAAAATATTTTTTGGTATTTTTCCCCTTAATTCATCTATTACTTTATTATAATCATTAATGAATTTCTTTATTTCATTTTTAGTACGCTTTAGTTTTTTTAACATATAACTAACAAAAATAATATAATCAGTAATACAATTAAAAAATATATCGCTAATTTTCATATCATTCATTATCATATTTTTAAATGTATTATTAATTGGATTCGTGTTAAATCTAGTATCAAAAATAACATTATTATGTGCTATAGCATTTCTTAAATCTTTCATAATAAATATAGATTTTTCCACTAAAATTCCTTTTGAATCATATGCAATATTAAATCCTATATCTTTAGCAATATCTTGTCTTATATTTAAGTCAAATGTTGATATAAGATTTCCAAATTCTCCTAATGTTATTATTTCAAATATACCCCATATTGGAACATTTTCATCATTTTTTAAATAATGAGAAACAATATTGTTATCTGCACTAAAAGCACTAGCTATTGCCATATGTATTCTATTATATGTATCTAATCTTTTTTTATAAGCCTTTTTATATTGTTCTCCTTGTGTAGGATAAGATTTGTAGCCAGTCATTATCTTCGAATATATTTCACTAAAGCTCTCTGTTTTTCCCTCCTGAATTATCATTTCTAAAACATAACTTTTTAATGCTGTTTCAATAAACATTACTTGAGGATAAAGTATAGATTTTACTTTATTGTCAAAATCTATTATTGACATTATTTCATCAAAAGATGAAAAATTAATTCTATTATTTGGCTTTTTTATATACCTATATCCTTTATATCCATGATAATAACCTACACACTTTAATTTTTGTTTATCTGTACTTCCATTGATTTTTATATTATGATTATTTCTTAAATATTTCATTAATCCATTTATTGTTTTTATATTTGACATTTTACACCAACCTTTTGCTTATTATATCATCATATTATTACAAATACAATTCATTTACTTATGTTATTTAAATAAGCTTTCAAATTCCAATGGCACTATATCCTCATATAATAAAACATACTGTGAATTTACTTGTTTATTACCATGGTAATGTCCAAAATACCACTTCTTAAATTCACATTTTTCTGATATTTTTTGTAAATAATCCGTTAAAATATCTTTTTTATATCGTCCTCCACCTAGCATAGCTTGTATACTTGTTGAACAACAATGAGTTATAATATAATCCACTTTATAATTTACTTTTTCTAAATTTTTTATTCCATTTGTCATTTCCTCATTAGTAGGTAATTCTAAATCCCACCATGAAAAGTCCCTTATTCTAAAATAAGCTCCTCTTTTTCTATACTCATATATTTTCTCTTCTTCATCTAAATTCAATATTCCATCTTGAACATCATGTGATGATGCTCCACCAAATATAAAAAATGTATTTCCATCTATTTCAAAGATTTCACCTCGCATAAGATGATATACTGATGGTCTTACTTTATGTACTTTTCCACCATGCCATTCTTCTACTGGATAATCATTATATAATCTTGTATAATTTTCATGATTTCCATCTACAAACAAAGTAGTAAAGTTTCTTTCATTTAACCAATCTAACCAATATTTTTCTATACTACTTTCTTCTTCAAAAGTCCATACACCTCCAAAGTCACCACAAATAATAACATAATCATTTTTTGTCATTTCTTTTTGTATCTGAAATTTATCCTCTTCAAACCTAGAAAAATTAGCATGAGTATCACCTGTAATATATACCATATGTTCTCTCTTCTTTCTAAAAGAATTTATAATTAATCTTGTTGTTGAAGTATTTTCTTTTCTAATCTATGTTCTAGCTGATATAAAGTCAATCCATCATCTACATTTTCTCCTAAATCCTTTAAAGCTTGTAATACTATTTGTTTTTTTGATGGATTACTATTATTTGGTATTTCTAAATTCGTATCTTTTTCAAATATACTTAAAGTTCCTTGTTCACTTGTTCTTGTATAATAACTTTTACTTGTCAGGCTAGAATAAAATTCAATATCTTTAAAATGATGTCTGTTAATTGACATTTCTCTAATTTCATTAGCTTCTTGTTCTTCTTTAATTTCATGCTCTGTTGCTTTAATTAGATGCAATCTCTCTTTTGTTCCAGAGATTTCTGCTATGCTTTCAAAAAGTGAATATGCTTGTTCTTTTGTCATTTGAAAAAATTCTCTTTTTCTTTCTCTTCCGTTTATATTATCTATACTTCTTAACTCTGGGTTTATTGTGTCAATCATGCTATGAACTTTCCTATCTTCTAATTTATGATACACATCATAAACAGCATATGCTCTAAATCCAAATGGTACTGCTGAAGAAGCATTTAAATTCCTTAGTCTTTTGTTTATATCATCCGTATAACCTATTTTAACATATTCAGGAAATGATGGATTAGTCAAAATATATATGACTCCTTTTTTATCCATATATATCCTCCTTTTTCATATTATTTATAAATTTTTCTTCTTTTATTATTAAGTCACTTATTATATATTTTCTATCTGAATTATTTGTATATGGTGTTAGTTTATAAGAAAAATTTATTTCTTGTTCATAATAATTAAGTAATAAATCTTGATAAGATACTTTAACCTTAAAATGATAATCTTCATTTATAACAAAAAAGCCAACAAATGATAAATTTTCTATTTTATCTACTTCTAAAATGTAATACTTCTTTTCTATCCTTTCATTCATTATATTACTTTCAATATTAATCTTTACGTTTCTTGCAGAACCCAAGCCAATATTTTTTATAGCAAAATCAATATTTCCTATGGTACCATCTTTAATATTTGTATTTAAGTCAATCCAATTATCACTTGAATTTTTATTATCAAATTCATAAGACATTAATGGTATATTTTGTATTCTATTATTCTCTTCGTTCTGTCTATTATTTGACTCAACTTCCTTACTTGCCACAAATAACGCTATTAAACCACCAATAGCAGCTGATATAATTGATGATATACAAGATGTTATAACAGTTAACCAATTTTGAGTATCTATATTATCACTTATTTTTAGTTTAGTTGGTAAATTAAGTCTATCAATATAATATATAATAAGAAATATATCTGTTATTATAATAAAAATACTGTATAATACTTTTCCAAAAGTTTCTTTTTCCTTATCTATCTGCTTAAAACCCCATTTATTTAATATAATCATTGATAAAACAACTAGTGCAATTTCTACTATCATAATTTATCTATACCACTCCCATAAATTCTTCATCTAATATCTTCTTACGTTCTTTCCAATCAGGCATGAATATTGTAATAAAATTATAGAAATTCTTACTGTGATTTTGATGCTTAAAATGTGACAATTCGTGTAAAACTACATATTCTATGCAACATATTGGTGTTTTTATTAAATTCAAATTAAATATGACTTTATTACATGCTGGTATACAGCTTCCCCATCTTGTTTTCATTTGTCTTATTTCTATTGTAGGAATTTTTATACCATATTTTTTTAATGTATCTTGATATTTCATCACTAGTTTTTCTAATATATTTAAGGCATACTGTTTTAACCATTTTTCATAAACTTTTTTTATATAATTTTTATTGTCTATATATTTTTCTCTTATATGAATTTCAATATATTTATTATTTATAACAACACTATTATGATTATCTGAAATGATTTTCATTTTATATTGTTTTCCTAATAAATATACTGTTTCTCCATCTTCAAAAGTTATATTTTCTTTTTGCTCTGCAAATATATCATAAAAGTCTTGTTGCTTTTTTATCCAATTTGCTTTTTTCTTAACAAAGTCTTTTGCTTTATCTATTGGCATTTTCATTGGTATTGACAAAGTTACTTTTTTATCTATGTTTACTTTTAAATTTATATTTTTCACATTTTTTCTTTGAACATAAAAATATATCTTTTCTCCATTAGATTCAATAAAATCCTTTTCCATGTTTCACCCTTCCTAGACAATTAGTATTTCATTAGTGCTATATTTATAATTTCCTCTATTAGTTTGTCTAATTCCTCAAGATCTAAATTAATATTTTTTCTTGTTGCATACATAAATATTGTATCGTCGATTGCTTGTGCAATTTCATTATGAATATCTGTATTATAATGCCAATCTCTTTTTATTTTACTTTCAATTTCTCTTTGAATTGTTAAAGCTATTTCTCCAATTTCTTCAATATTAGCATTTTCTTTCATTATTGGAATTAATTTATCATATATTACTCCATAAAAGGCTCTCGAATTTTCTGTTGTTATATTAGATGGGTAAACAATTCCAGAGTTTCCTTTTCTAAAATCTTCTTTGATATCTTGCATTTTCTGTAAATACTCACTATCTGTAATTCTTCTATTCCTATATGCTTCAATAGTTTCTTCTATTCTTGTAGAAAATTTCTTATAATAAGCTGGATCTTCTTTTGATTTTTCACTTATAGTTCTTGTTAACCTTGTTCTAATAGTATCTGCTTTTCCTCTATCTGTTCCCATTTTTTCTAATTCTTTATCAAAATTTTCTGCATCTGTTATATCTACTGGTTCTGTTATTCTCATCATTTCTTTTGCAACTACATAATTGTCTAATAATTTTTGCATTTTGGCTTCATATTCTTTATGATCTATAGTTTCAGAGTATCTTAACTTTACTGTTGCTCTTAATTTTTGGTAAAATGCTAATGCTTTTCTTAATTCACCTATTTTTTCTTTTCCAACTTTGTAATAAGCTTGGTCACTTGGTAAAATTATTCCTAACATACTTCCAAATTTACACAGTTTATCATAGAAGTCCTTTCTTATTTTTTCATCTTCTAGAAGCACTTCATATTCTTCTAAATCATTTTTATTTTTTATATCTTTAAATATCTCTTTAAGTTTTT
>ERZ824473.2434-NODE-2434-length-21766-cov-9.900972_pt1 | contig 21766 bp, 18 predicted proteins | sample MGYA00519874_ERZ824473 | MGnify/ENA primary metagenome ERZ824473 (study PRJEB31778, sample SAMEA3449151) | human gut metagenome | biome: human gut; feature: human-associated habitat; material: faeces | place: United Kingdom | collected 2010/2012 ... | reverse complement strand
TATATTCATTGCTTGCTTATCGAAATTATCTTGTATAAATATGGGTCAAGTTAAGGCTTTAGCTGTGGGGAGTGTCAAGTACATAATTCTCCTTGTTTTCCATATAATAACCATACAGCACGAAATATGAAAAAACAACAGGAGGAATATAACCTATATGAAAGCTACAGGAATCGTCCGCCGCATCGATGACCTTGGAAGAGTTGTGATTCCAAAAGAGATTCGGCGCACACTGAGGATCAAGGAGGGAACCCCGCTGGAGATTTTTACAGACAGAGAAGGCGAGGTTATCCTCAAGAAATATTCTCCGATCGGAGAGCTGAGTATTTTTGCAAAGGAATATGTGGAGGCTCTGGCACAGACGACAGGCATGACGGCATGCATCACAGATCATGACCAGGTGGTGGCAGCTTCAGGACACGGCAGCCGTGAATACGAGGGCAAGGGAATCAGCCGTGAGCTGGACCGGGTTATCGCAGAACGGGAAATGAAGTGCTACTACGGAGAAGAAAAAGGCAAGATAGCACTGGTCGAAAATCAGAAAGAAAATAAAGCAGGTCTGATCATACAGCCGATCATCTGTGCAGGAGACGCGATCGGTTCGGTTGCACTTGTCGGAAAAAGTAACGGGGAAAGACCGGGAAATTCGGAGAAGATGCTGGTACAGACGGCAGCAGGATTTCTTGGACGGCAGATGGAACAATAAAAATACCGGAGATTCTTTGAGTGAAAAAAGAATCTCCGGTGTTTCTGTTTTTATCAGCACTTCTCAGCAATTTCATAGATCAGGCGTTCAGTATCCTCCCATCCAAGACACGGATCGGTGATAGAGCATCCAGGGGTCATGTGGTCGCTGATGTCCTGGCGTCCTTCGAGCAGGTAGCTCTCGATCATGACACCTTTGACAAGTTTGTGAAGTTCCGGATTGCAGTTGCGGCTGTGGAGAACTTCGTTTACGATACGGATCTGCTCCTTGTATTTCTTGTTGGAGTTAGAATGGTTGGCATCAATGATGACAGCCGGGTTCTTGAGATCCTTCTGGCTGTACAGGTTGTAGAGTCGGATCAGATCTTCATAATGATAGTTCGGAATTGCCTGTCCATACTGGTTGACACCTCCACGGAGGATGGTGTGGGCCAGGTCGTTACCGGATGTCTCAACATCACATCCACGATAAATGAAATGATGCGGATGCTGTGCAGCAGTGACGGAATTAAGCATAACGGAGAGGTCGCCGCTGGTCGGGTTCTTCATGCCGACCGGGATATCCATTCCGCTGGCGGTAAGGCGGTGCTGCTGGTTCTCAACAGAGCGTGCGCCGACAGCCTCGTAAGAGAGGATATCGTCGAGGTAACTTCTGTTTTCCGGGTAAAGCATTTCATCGGCAGATGAAAGTCCTGTTTCCTGCATAACGCGCATGTGCATTTTACGGATCGCGATGATGCCGGCAAGAAGGTCAGGAGCTTTGTCCGGATCCGGCTGATGGAGCATTCCTTTGTATCCATCTCCGGTAGTACGCGGTTTGTTGGTGTAAACACGCGGGATGATCATTAACTTATCAGAAACTTTGTCAGCGACTTTCTTGAGGCGGTTGACGTATTCGCAGACAGTATCCTCGTTGTCTGCAGAGCAAGGACCTACAAGTACAACAAATTTATCAGATTCACCGGTAAAGATACGGCGGATCTCTTCGTCACGAGCCTGTTTGACTGCTTTTAATTCATCGCTGAGCGGGTATTCGTTTTTCAGGACTTCCGGAAGTGGAAGTTCATGATTGATCTTCATAGACATGATGTATTTCCTCCAGTGTATAGATGGCACCTTTATATATGTGAAAGGTGTTTTTTCAATCTAACACAGTATAACATGTCATAAAGAAAAAATCTAGCAAATTAATGCGTTAAACTGTAAAAGTATCAATTTGTCGAATTTAAGAGTATTTTTGCAAGAAAAAGCCAGGGGGACATATTTAGAGCCACAAACTCCGTCCCCCCCGGTCGATCAATCGAGTGCTTTCTCGCTCATTTCTTCGAGCAGGTTTTTCTTGATGTCATATAATTTCTGAGAAAGATCTACATATACTTTCTGAGGATTTACCAGTCGGCGGGATTCATCCCAGAGAGTGTTCTGTTCTTTCTTGCAGTATTCGCGAAGTTCCATAACTTCCGGTGAAGTGTAGACACGTTTGCCCTCGCGGATTACCGGAACCAGAAGTTCACGAAGCTCATAAGTGCCGCCAAGAACCTTGGTCTTCTTCCAGGTGTCAGATGGGTCGAAGATGATCATGGTTTCTTCCGGATCAAAAACTTCGTCTGCCATACAGATGAGGTCGGCCTTGATCTTACCGGTGGATTTGCTGTAGATACGGTAAACGGTTTTGTTGCCCGGGTTGGTGACTTTCTCTGTGTTCTCGGAAAGCTTGATCTTTGGTGTGAAGGTGGAGCTTCCTGCGTCCTTGACTGCGGCAAGTTTGTATACACCGCCGAAAGCCGGGTTGTCACTGCTGGTGATCAGGTTGGTTCCTACACCCCAGGAGTTGATCTTGGCATCCTGTGTCTTGAGGCTGTCGATCAGGTACTCATCCAGATCGCTGGAAGCGGAAATCGTCGCATCGTCAAATCCGGCAGCAGCCAGCATCTTGTAGGCTTCTTTGGAAAGGTATGCGAGGTCACCGCTGTCGATACGGATTCCATAGTGTGTCAGTTTGATTCCTTCTTCACGCATTTCCTCGAAAACGCGGATCGCATTCGGGACACCGGATTTGAGTACATCGTAGGTGTCGACCAGAAGTGTACAGGAATTCGGGTACATCTTGGCGTAAGTCTTGAATGCAGTGTATTCATCCGGGAAGCTCATGATCCAGCTGTGGGCGTGTGTACCAAGCACAGGAACATTGAACATTTGACCGGTCAGAACGTTGGAAGTTCCGGCACATCCGCCGATCACTGCGGCACGTGCACCATAGATACCTGCGTCCGGTCCCTGTGCACGGCGAAGACCAAATTCCATGATCCCGTCACCGCGTGCCGCATAGCAGACACGAGCCGCTTTGGTAGCGATAAGGCTCTGGTGGTTGATGATATTGAGGATTGCAGTCTCGACAAGCTGAGCTTCCATGATCGGAGCGATAACCTTGACAAGCGGCTCTCTTGGGAATACGACAGTTCCTTCCGGAATTGCGTAGATATCTCCGGTAAAACGGAAAGTGCTCAGATATTCCAGGAAATCTTCTTCAAAAATATTAAGACTTCTGAGGTAATCAATATCTTCTGTTTCAAAGTGAAGATTCTCGATATACTCGATCATCTGTTCCAGACCTGCTGTGATCGCGAAGCTTCCTCCGCATGGATTGACACGATAGAACATGTCGAAGATAACAGTCTGGTTGGTTGGGTTTTTGAAATAACCCTGCATCATCGTTAATTCATATAAATCTGTGAGCAGGGTCAGGTTGGTTGCTCTCATCCAGTTTCTGCCACTCAAAATGTGTTAAACATACTCACATTGAGATATTGCGGTTTCTCACGAATACCGCTTACTGTTTCTTCGTGTATGCTTTTGAGTAACCTGAGTTATCTCTACTCACAGATCCTAAGTACACTCCACAGTCGTTAATTCCCAAAATAGCCTTCGGTACATACTTATTTTTGCGAAATCATGCAACTTCGTAATTTTCTGCATCCCGCAAATTCAGTGCTGCATTGAAATCTCTGTCTTCAACATATCCACATGTGCAGCTGTAGATCCTGTCCGAAAGTTTCAGGTCTTTTTTGATGCAGCCACAGCAATGGCAGGTCTTTGAAGATGGATACCATCGATCAACTACCCGTAGTTCGATTCCATATTCTGAACATTTGGCTTTTAGCTTTGCACGAAATTCATAGAATTTCTGTGACGAAACTGCCTTTGAAAGATGCCGGTTCTTCATCGTTCCGGATACGTTCAGATCCTCGATCGTTATGTGAGATGGCTTGGTTTTCACAATCTCAGCTATTGTTTTATTACTATAATCTGTGCGGATATTTTCTATATGGTGATGAAGTTTTTGTACCTTAAGCTTTTGTTTGCGTATATTTGCTTTCTGAGTGGGCTCTCCTTTCTTTAAGTTCTCATATTTACGGGAAAGCTTTCGCTGTGCCCTTCTTAATTGTTTCTCAAGTTTTCTGATTCGTGCTGTTTTATTGATATTTCTATATACAGTTCCATTTGACACAACTGCAAAGTCCTTCAGCCCCAGATCGATTCCAATCCCGTCACTGAAATTTCCATTTACTTCTGGAGCAGATATTTCAACAAGCACGGATACATAGTATCTACAGGCTTTCATGGAAACTGTTCCGCTTCGGATCACATATCCATCCTTAGATGTCGGGATGTAACCTTTTTCTTTCAGCCTTACCCATCCAAGTGTTGGAAGTTTGATTCTGTGACGTTCACAAAGACAGTCTTTGGGATTATTCCTTACAAAATACATTTTCACATCGGATTTTCTTTTTTTCTTATATTTTGGAAAACCACTCTGATGATGAAAAAATCTTGAAAAAGCTGTACAGGCATTTTCGATTGCATTCTTTACCGATTTGGAACTGACTTCTCTGATCCAGGAATATTCCGGATGCCCTGGAAGGTATTCATTGTTCAGCCATACACTGAACGACTTGCCGCTCATAAATCTTTCACCGGCATCATAACGTTCTTTATTATGAAACAGGTAGAAATTATAAATATATCTGCATGTGCCGATTGTCTTATGTATTTTGATCTTCTGCTCTTCTGTAGGATTGATCTCTGTTTGGAAGCTCTTTAGCAATCTCCTCATCCTTTTCTATCTGTTTCTTATACTTACGAAGTCCATATAATTTACAGGAAAATTCATGTAGAATTTTTCAAATCAATCGTATCCAAAACGGATAAATCTGCCTTTATGCCTTTAAATTGAAAATACAGGTCATACGTGTAATAACGTCTGTCCGTAGGAGGGCGGCTTGCCTTTAAGATTTCCTCGTTGTCCTATTTTTGAAGAATTTTTACAGAAACATCTAATAACTCAGCAAAATCTTGTTTCAATACATTTGATTACTTATATCTTCCTCCTTTATATTAAGCGAATAGATCACAGATGCCGGCTTGTAAAGGCATCCTGTATCAAAATGTAAAACCATTATAGCATTATTTTACACGATCAGCACTAATATTTTACATAAACCACCAATTCTTTGGTTACTGTTCAGAGGTTAGCATAAGTCATTGTAAAAAATGACGAAATTTATTTTTTTTATTTTGTGGATAATCATTTTCAGCAGGAAAAACTGTGTTTATAGTTTTTCCTGCTGTTCTTTTTGTGAACAGTTATACTCCGGCTTCAGTTTTACGAAACAGCTGGCAGACTGGAAGAAGAACAGGGAAAGAATCTGAAACTCCGTGCACAGATAAACCGGGATTATGAAAACTCATCGATTCCTTCATCAAAGACCATTAATCGTAAAAAGATCGCAAACAGCAGGGAAAAATCGGGCAGAAAGCCAGGCGGCCAACCCGGTCATAAAGGACACAGCAGAAAGAAACAGGAGCCTACGCATCCTATAATACTTCTGCTTCCACCAGAAGCGGTGTCTGAAGACTGTGCTTTCAAAAAGACTGGAAAAACAATCATAAAACAGCTGGTAAGCATCCGTATGATGTTAGATGTGACGGAATACCATGCAGATGTTTATTATAACAGTAAGACGGGCGAACGTGTACATGCTGCTTTCTCCAGTTATGCATACAGACTGTACAAATGCCAGAGAGAGCGGAAACAGCTGTTATGTGTATGTATGTGCAACACCTGATGGAAAAGCTCTTTATTTTGCACGCAGTTTATCAGGAAGAAATGGGAAGTACACCCGAAAAAGGCTGATTTTATGCGGGTTTTCAGGAAAATCAAAATTTTTTTAAAAAAATTAAAAAAAGGGGTTGATTTTTTTGAAACCCTGTAATATAATAACATTCGTCGCGAGCGATAAGAAATAAAAAACGCAAGCGAATGAATGAAGGGCTATCGCCAAACGGTAAGGCAACGGACTCTGACTCCGTCAGTTCAAGGTTCGAATCCTTGTAGCCCTGCTACTTAAGCACCTCAGATGAGGTGCTTTTTTTCTGCCTATTTATGAAACTCTTTGAAGGCGATCGGAGCAGGCTGGTTTTTGTGATGTTCTCCGATCTGTTTTTCCATCCAGACCATATTATACCAGGTATCAAATTTGTAACCGCACTGATAAAATTCTCCCACAAGACGGTATCCCATATGTGAATGAAACTCAACACTGTTATTATCCAGATGAGCATCGGCGGAAGGTGTATAGGCGATGCAGGCATTCATGTTGAGGATTCCCTGAGCTTTGAGTGTCTGTTCCAGAGCATCGTGCAGGAGTCTGCCGATTCCCATGTGCTTGCAGTTCTGATCGACATAGATCGAAGTTTCTGCAGCCCAGTCGTAAGCGGCACGCTCGTGGAACGGGCTGGCGTAGGCATAGCCAAGGATCTGGCTGTTTTTTTCTGCGACGAGGTATGGATATTTTTCCAGAGTATGGTGGATTCTGGATGTAAACTCTTCTATAGATGGCACATCGTATTCAAAGGTGATGGCAGTGTTTTCGACATAAGGTGCGTAGATCGCGAGAAGAGCCGGGGCATCGGATTCCCTGGCGGTGCGGATCGTGATTTTTTCATCAGATGACATGAAAGGTTCCTCCTTGATTTCCTTTAAATATTTTATCATGATTATAGCACCTGAAAGGAAAAATAACAGAGGAAAAAATGTGTTGTTCTGACGGTTGCAAATAAAAACGGGAAATGGTAAAGTTTACTGAGAAATAATTATAGATTTTGGTAACTATTCAGCAGGAGAAATGAAAGCGGGGATATATATGGCATACAGTTTCAGCGGGAGAGTCCGCTACAGTGAAATCGGAGAAAATGGTCTGTTAACACTGCCGGGAGTTCTGAATTATTTTCAGGACTGCAGTACTTTTCAGTCGGAAGAAGTAGGTCTTGGAATGGAAGTCCTCAGGGAATGGAAAAGATTCTGGGTATTATCCGCATGGCAGGTGATCGTGGACCGCTATCCGTATCTGGGAGAAGAAATCACCACTTCGACCTGGGCGTATGGATTTCGGAGTTTCCTGGGAATGCGTAATTTCTGCATGGAAACAAAGGGTGGAGAACGGCTCGCCTATGCCAATACGTACTGGACCTATATCAATGCGGAAAACGGGCTTCCTGTCAAACTGACGGAGTGCGATACCGCGGCATACGGGCTGGAACCAAAACTGGATATGGACTATGCACCCCGCAAGATCAAACTGCCGGGCGAGTATGAGCAGCAGGAGGCTTTTGCTGTGCAGAAGCATCATCTGGACACGAATCATCATGTAAATAACTGCCAGTACGTCCAGATGGCGATGGATTATCTGCCGGCAGATTTCAGAATCCATCAGATGCGCGCAGAATATAAGCAGCAGGCAAGACTTCACGATGTGATCTGCCCGGCGCGCGCTGTGGAAGACACAAAGACAACGATTCTTCTGAATGACCAGAAGAGTGAACCATATGCAATTGTAGAGTTTATGTAATAAAAAACATTGGAGGATTTTTATGATCGAATTAGGAAAAAAACAGACGCTGCAGGTAGTAAAAACAGTAGATTTCGGTGTATACCTGGCAGAAGATATGAACGCAGATACCAAACATCAGGTACTTCTTCCTGCAAAGCAGGTTCCGGCAGGTACAAAAGCCGGTGACAAGCTGGAAGTTTTTATTTACAAGGATTCACAGGATCGAATGATCGCAACTACAAATGAGCCGCGCCTGACAGTTGGAGAAGCAGGACTTCTCAGAGTAAAACAGGTGACAAAGATCGGTGCATTTCTGGACTGGGGGCTGGAGAAGGATCTTCTGCTTCCATATCATGAGCAGACAACAAGGATCTTTGAGGGACAGGAATGCCTGGTTGCTGTTTATGTGGACAAGAGCAGCAGACTTTGTGCAACAATGAAAGTTTATCCGTATCTTTCCCAAGAGACACCTTACAAAGAGGGCGACCGCGTGAAGGGCAGAGTTTACCAGATCAGCGATAACTTCGGTGTTTTTGTTGCTGTAGATAATAAATATTCTGCGCTGATCCCGGCAAGAGAGGCAAAAGGAAAATACCGCCCGGGAACTGTCCTTGACCTTCGTGTGACCAAGGTCAAAGAAGATGGAAAAATGGATGTCAGCGATCGTGAGGAAGCATATATTCAGATCAATGAAGATGCAGAAAGTGTGTTCAGCATTATCGAAGAATTTGCAGGAGTTCTTCCATTTGATGACAAGGCTTCACCGGAAGTCATCCGCAGAGAGTTCGGTCTGAGCAAAAATGCATTTAAACGTGCGGTAGGACATCTGCTCAAAGAAGGCAAGATCGAGATCAAAGACCGCCGTATCTACATTGTTAAGTAATTGGGCATAGTAAAGGATAAAAATATGAATTTTACACATCTTCATGTTCATACAGAATACAGCCTTCTGGATGGCTCCAACAAGATCCAGGAGTATGTGAACAGAGTCAGGGAACTTGGTATGGACAGTGCTGCGATCACAGACCATGGAGTTATGTATGGTGTGATCGATTTTTACCGTGCGGCGCGGGCAGCAGGGATCAATCCGATCCTTGGCTGCGAGGTTTATGTGGCTCCGGGATCCCGTTTTGACCGTGAGATCGGGAGTGGAGATGATCGTTATTACCATCTTGTTCTTCTTGCAGAAAATAACCAGGGCTATGCGAACCTGATGAAAATCGTGTCCAAAAGTTTCGTGGAAGGTTTCTATTATAAACCGCGTGTGGATCTGCAGCTTCTTGAAAAATATCATGAAGGTCTGATCGCTCTGAGTGCCTGTCTTGCGGGTGAAGTGGCGAGATTTCTTACCAGAGGGATGTATGAGGATGCAAAAGCGGCTGCACTGAGATACCAGGATATTTTTGGAAAGGGAAACTTTTTCCTGGAACTGCAGGATCATGGAATTCCCGAGCAGCAGAATGTAAATCAGCAGCTGCTCAAGATGCACCGTGAGACAGGGATCGAACTGGTTGCGACCAATGACGTTCATTATACACTGGCAGAGGATGCACAGCCGCACGATGTACTGCTGTGCCTTCAGACAGGTAAGAAACTGTCCGATGAAAACAGAATGCGATATGATGGCGGGCAGTATTATGTAAAATCTCCGGAGGAAATGGAAAGGCTTTTTCCTTATGCGACAGAGGCTCTGGAGAATACGCATAAGATTGCAGAGAGGTGTCATGTAGAGATTGAGTTTGGTGTCACCAAACTGCCAAAATTTGATGTTCCGGAGGGATATACTTCCTGGGAATATCTGAATGAACTTTGTTTCAAAGGGCTGGAAGAGCGTTACCAGCCAGTGACCGAAGAGCTGAAAGAACGCCTGAATTACGAGCTTTCCACGATCAAAAACATGGGTTACGTGGATTACTTCCTGATCGTGTGGGATTTTATTCGGTATGCGCGAGATCATGACATTATGGTAGGACCGGGACGTGGCTCTGCGGCAGGAAGCCTGGTTGCTTATACGCTTGGGATCACACAGCTTGACCCGATCCGTTATGACCTTCTGTTTGAGCGTTTCCTGAATCCGGAACGAGTTTCCATGCCTGATATCGACGTGGATTTCTGTTTCGAAAGACGACAGGAAGTGATTGATTATGTTCGCCGTAAGTACGGCGATGACTGCGTGGTTCAGATCGTTACTTTTGGTACGCTGGCGGCGCGGGGTGTTATCCGTGATGTAGGCCGTGTGATGGACCTTCCGTATGCACAGGTCGATACGATCGCCAAGATGATCCCGCAGGAGCTGAATATCACGATCGACAAGGCTCTCAAGATGAATCCGGAGCTCAAAAAAACTTATGAGGACCAGCCGGAGATCCATGACCTGATCGATACTGCCAGGAGACTGGAAGGACTGCCGCGTCATACTTCCATGCATGCGGCAGGTGTTGTTATCAGCCAGAAGGATGTTTCAGAGTATGTGCCGCTTTCGAGGGCGCAGGACGGTTCGATCGTTACACAGTTTACGATGACAACGCTGGAAGAACTGGGACTTCTCAAGATGGATTTCCTGGGACTTCGTACTTTGACGGTTATCCAGAATGCAGTGCATCTGATCGAGCAGGATACTGGTGTTCATCTTGATATGCAGCAGATTGATTATAATGACAAAAAAGTACTTGATTCACTGGGAACGGGACGTTCTGACGGTGTATTCCAGCTGGAAAGTGCGGGTATGAAAAACTTCATGAAGGAACTGAAGCCGCAGAGTCTTGAGGATGTGATCGCGGGAATTTCCCTGTACCGTCCGGGTCCGATGGATTTTATCCCGCAGTATATCCGTGGCAAGAACCATCCGGATACGATCCAGTATGACTGCCCGCAGCTGGAGCCGATCTTGAAGCCGACATATGGCTGTATCGTATATCAGGAGCAGGTTATGCAGATCGTACGTAATCTGGCAGGTTACACGCTTGGACGAAGCGACCTGGTGCGCCGTGCGATGTCCAAGAAAAAAGCCGCAGTAATGGAAAAAGAGCGCCAGAACTTTGTTTATGGAAATGAAGCAGAGGGCGTTCCGGGCTGTATTGCAAATGGTATTTCTGAGCAGGTTGCAAACAAGATCTACGATGAGATGATCGATTTTGCAAAGTATGCGTTCAATAAATCGCATGCGGCTGCGTATGCGGTGGTTTCGTATCAGACTGCTTTTCTGAAATATTATTATCCGGTGGAATTTATGGCTGCGCTCATGACATCCGTTATAGAAATGCCGAACAAGGTGGCTGAGTATATCCAGGTCTGCCGTCAGATGGGGATCAGCATTCTGCCACCGGATGTGAATTGTGGAATTTATGGATTTTCTGTCGACCATGGTGCGATCCGTTATGGACTTTCTGCGATCAAGAGTGTGGGACGTCCGGTCATCAATGCTCTCGTAGAGGAGAGGGAAAAGAACGGAACGTACCGCTCGCTCAAGGATTTCATTGAGAGACTGACAGGAATTGTCAATAAGAGAGCTATCGAGAACTTTATCAAGGCCGGAGCACTGGACTGTCTGGAAGGCAACCGCCGCCAGAAGATGAATGTTTATGGTCAGATCGTGGACAGTATCGCGCAGGAGAAGAAGAATTCTTTTGCGGGGCAGATGAGTCTTTTTGATCTGGTCAGTGATGAAGACAAGAAGGATTTCGAGATCCGGATGCCGAATGTCGGAGAGTATGACAAAGAGATGGTTCTTGCCTTTGAAAAAGAGGTTCTTGGAATTTACCTGAGCGGGCATCCGCTGGAAGGATATCGTGGGATCATGGACAAGATGATCTCTGCCAAAACAACTGATTTCCAGCCGGATGAAGAGAGCGGGATCCCGAAGGTATATGATGGTCAGAAGGTTATCATAGGCGGAATGATCACGGAGAGAACGATCAAATATACGAGAAATAACAAGGTCATGGCATTTCTGACAGTGGAAGACCTTGTAGGAACCGTGGAAGTCGTTGTTTTTCCACGGGATTACGAGAAATGGCAGACGCTGATCACCGATGATGCCAGAGTCTTCATCCAGGGCCGCGTCAACGCAGAAGATGACAGACCAAGTAAACTGATCCTCGAAAAAGTCCATTCTTTTGAGGATATTCCGAGAGAGATCTGGATACAGTTTAAGGATAAAGCAGAGTACAGTGCGGCAGAAGCAGAACTCCAGAGTTTCCTGCAATCCGCCTCAGGAACTTCAGCCGTCGTCATCTATCTGAAAGACGTCAAAGCAATGAAGCGCCTCCCGGCAGCCTTCTGCATCCGGAGCAACGAAGAAATTCTGAGTGAACTCAAGAAAAAATATGGGGAATCCAATGTTAAAGTTGTGGAAAGAGTATTGAAAAACTTCTAAAAATGCTTTACACTATACAACGAATATGTGTAGAACAGATAACTAAGATTTCCTATTATATGGGAATCTGGAGATGGAGGAAAGAATCATGGCAGAGAAACAGATAAAAACCATCGGCGTACTCACAAGTGGTGGTGATGCTCCAGGAATGAACGCTGCAATTCGTGCAGTTGTAAGAAGAGGTCTCAGCAGCGGACTTAATGTCAAAGGTATTTATAAAGGATACAACGGTCTTCTGAATGAAGAAATCGTTGATATGACTGCCAGAGACGTATCTGATACAATCGAACGAGGCGGTACAATTCTTTACACAGCAAGATGTGCAGAGTTCCGTACACCGGAAGGACAGCAGAGAGGTGCTGAGATCTGTAAGAAACATGGAATCGATGGACTGGTAGTTATCGGTGGAGACGGTTCTTTTGCAGGTGCACAGAAGCTGGCTAATCTTGGTATCAACACTATCGGTGTTCCTGGTACAATTGACCTGGATATCGCTTGTACAGAGTATACAATCGGATTCGATACAGCAGTTAACACAGCTATGGAAGCAATCGATAAAGTTCGTGATACTTCTACTTCTCATGAGAGATGCAGTATCATCGAGGTTATGGGACGTAATGCAGGATACCTTGCTATGTGGTGCGGTATCGCAAACGGTGCAGAGGACGTTCTGATCCCTGAGAAATACGACTACGACGAGCAGAAACTGATCAACAACATCATCGCAAGCCGTAAAGCAGGAAAGAAACATCACATCATCGTTAATGCTGAGGGTATCGGACATTCTGAGGCAATGGCAAGACGTATCGAGGCTGCAACAGGTATCGAGACTCGTGCTACAATTCTTGGACACATGCAGCGTGGTGGTAACCCGACATGTAAAGACCGTGTATATGCATCTATGATGGGAGCTCTTGCAGTAGACCTTCTGGTTGCAGGCAAATCCTGTCGAGTTGTAGGATATCGCCATGGTGAATTTATGGACTTCGACATCAACGAAGCTCTTGCCATGCAGAAAGACGTATCTCCGTACATGTGGGAGGTATGTAATTCTCTTTCTCATAATTACAATAAGAAATAATATAACGTGTATTTTACAGCGGAGGCCACCGTCAGGCGGTCTCCGTTTCAGATTAAAGGAGAAATTATGATTACCAGTGCACAGAATACACAGGTCAAAAATATCATAAAATTAAATCAGAAGGCGAAGGCAAGACGAGAACAGAAACTTTTTGTCGCAGAAGGCAGAAAGATGTTTCTGGAAGCACCGGAGAATCTGATCGACAAGATCTATGTGGCAGAATCCATGCTCGACGACGAAGAAGTCATGGAAAAAGTCCGCAGATTTTCCTGGGAATCCGTAGAGAACGGCGTTTTCCGGCAGATGTGTGATACACAGACTCCGCAGGGAATCCTTACAGTTCTCAGACAGCCATCCTACCAGATGCAGGATCTTCTGAAGGAAAAAAATCCACTGATCATGGTGCTGGAAGATCTTCAGGATCCGGGCAACGCCGGAACAATCATAAGAACCGGCGAAGGCGCAGGAGTCAGCGGCGTTTTTCTTACAAAGACCTGTGTGGATATCACGAATCCTAAGGTGATCCGTGCAACTATGGGTTCTGTGTACAGAATCCCTTTTTTATATGTAGAAGATGTGGTATCATTAAAGCAGCAGCTTCAAGACAGAGGAATCCGTTTTTTTGCCGCACATTTACAGGGAAAAAATTCTTATGACAGGGAAGACTATAAAGGCGGAACTGCATTTCTCATCGGAAACGAAGGCAAGGGTCTCACCGACCAGGCGGCAGAAGCGGCCGACTGCCTGATCCGGATCCCAATGTGTGGACAGGTGGAATCACTCAACGCAGCTATGGCAGCGGGAATCCTTATGTACGAAGCGGCAAGGCAGCGCAGAAACTAAAAGGCTGTATTATTTTATAGCCGGAAGGAGGGCCTATGGATCCTTTGTTGTGGCTTGGGATTCTGGCAGTTCTTCTGATCATAGAAGCAGCAACGGTGGGGCTGGTAACAGTCTGGTTTGCAGGAGGTGCGCTGGCAGCAGCGATCGCTTCCGGGGCAGGCGCAGGTGCTGTCACACAGTGGCTGTTGTTTCTGGCAGTATCCCTGGTATTATTGTTTTTTACCAGACCGCTTGCTGTCAGATATATGAAACGGGGAATTCCCAGAACAAATGTGAATAGCCTGATCGGCAAGAAAGCCGTCGTCATTCAGAAAATCGACAATTTGTCCCAGACAGGGCAGGTTCGTATCAACGATATCGAATGGATGGCAAGAACGGAATCCGATGGAGAGACAATTCCGGAGGAATCGGTAGTAGAAATCGAAGCAGTTCGAGGAGTGAAACTGATCGTAAAAAAATGTAAGGAGGAATTGTAGTATGGGCGGACTTATTTTTTTAGTTGTTATTATCGTGATCGTTCTGTGGGTGCTTGCATCCTGTGTTCGGATCGTGCCGCAGGCATATGCGATGGTAGTAGAGCGTCTTGGTGCTTACAAGGAAACCTGGAATACAGGAATCCATTTTAAGACACCGTTTATCGACCGTGTTGCAAGACGTGTCAATCTGAAGGAACAGGTAGTGGATTTTCCACCGCAGCCGGTTATCACCAAGGATAACGTAACCATGCAGATCGATACTGTTGTATTTTTCCAGATCACAGATCCGAAGTTATTCGCTTATGGTGTGGAAAATCCGATCATGGCGATCGAGAATCTTTCTGCGACAACACTGCGAAATATCATCGGTGACATGGAACTTGACGAGACACTGACATCCCGTGAGACGATCAATACCAAGATGCGTGCTTCTCTGGATGTTGCGACAGACCCATGGGGAATCAAAGTAAACCGTGTAGAGCTCAAAAACATCATTCCACCGGCTGCCATTCAGGAAGCCATGGAGAAACAGATGAAAGCAGAGCGTGAACGACGAGAAGCGATCCTTCGTGCAGAAGGTGAGAAGAAATCCACGATTCTTGTTGCAGAAGGTCACAAGGAATCTGCAATCCTGGATGCTGAAGCAGAGAAACAGGCTGCGATCCTCCGTGCAGAAGCACAGAAGGAAAAAATGATCAAAGAAGCCGAAGGCCAGGCAGAAGCTGTGCTTAAAGTTCAGAAAGCAAATGCCGAGGGAATCCGAATGATCCGTGAGGCTGGTGCAGACCAGGCAGTTCTCACACTGAAGAGTCTTGAAGCATTCGCCAAAGCAGCCGACGGCAAAGCGACCAAGATCATCATCCCATCAGAGATCCAGGGGGTGGCAGGGCTTGCTTCCTCCCTTAAGGAGATCATCACAGAAGAACCAAAATCACAAAATTAAATACAGAAACTATGAGGAAGAGGAGAGATTATCATGAATTTAAAAGGACGTAATTTTCTGACACTCAAAGATTTTACACCGGAGGAGATCACATACCTGATTGACCTGGCTGCTGAGTTAAAAGCAAAGAAAAAAGCCGGAGAGCTTCATGAATATTACAAAGGCAAAAACATTGCCCTGATCTTCGAAAAAACAAGTACCAGAACACGTTGTGCATTCGAAGTAGCTGCTCATGACCTTGGAATGGGCAGTACATACCTGGACCCGACCGGTTCTCAGATCGGCAAGAAAGAGAGCATCGCAGATACAGCAAGAGTTCTCGGAAGAATGTACGAAGGAATCGAATACAGAGGTTTCGGACAGGAGATCGTCGAAGAACTTGCCAAATACGCAGGAGTTCCGGTATGGAATGGTCTGACAAATGAATATCATCCGACACAGATGCTGGCTGACATGCTGACGATCCGTGAGCATTTCGGAGATCTCAAAGGCCGTCGTCTTGTATACATGGGAGATGCCCGTTACAACATGGGTAACTCACTGATGATCGCATGCTCCAAACTGGGAATGCATTTCGTTGCATGCACAACAAAGAAATACTTCCCGAATCAGGAACTTGTAGATCTTTGCAAGACATACGCAGAGGCTTCCGGCGGAAGCATCACTCTGACAGAGGATGTTGAAGCAGGAACCAAGGATGCAGATGTTATCTACACAGATGTATGGGTATCCATGGGTGAGCCGGACGAAGTATGGGAAGAGCGTATCAGAGAACTGACTCCATACAAAGTAACAAAAGACGTCATGAAAAACGCCGGAGAAAAAGCAATCTTCCTTCACTGCCTGCCTGCATTCCATGACCTTAAGACAAAGATCGGTAAGGAAATGGGTGAGCGTTTCAACCTGACAGACATGGAAGTTACAGATGAAGTATTTGAATCTGAGCAGTCCCATGTATTTGACGAGGCTGAGAACCGTATGCATACGATCAAAGCAGTTATGGTAGCTACTCTTGGAGAGCCGGAGAACAAATGATAAATACTGTATATTCAAAAGAAACAATTTCAGATGAGATACACACAAAATGGGCGGGCAAAACCGTCCATTTTGCGAAAGAAACAGATTCTACAAATGAATGGTGCAAGCGTATGTCCAAAGAAGGTGCTGAGCATGGAACACTGGCAGTTGCCGAATTCCAGTCAGCAGGCAAGGGCCGCCTCGGACGACGCTGGACAGCCCCGGAAGGAAGTTCTGTTATGATGTCTATCCTTCTGAGACCTGAGTTTGAGCCACAGTATGCCTCCATGCTGACACTTGTCATGGGGCTGAGCGTGGCGCAGGCAGTAAAGGAACTGGATGTCGAAGTTTCCATCAAATGGCCGAATGATGTTGTCGTTTCCCGCAAAAAAATCTGCGGGATCCTGACAGAAATGGGCCTCGAAAACGGAAAGATCCGAGAGGTGATCATTGGTATCGGAATCAATGTAAATCTGGAGGAGATCCAGGACGACCTCAAAGACAAGGCAACTTCTCTCTATCTGGAAACTGGAAAGAAATACGACAGAAACCGTGTGATCGGGCTGATCATGGAGAAATTCGAGAAGAACTACGAGAAGTTTGTAAAAACCTGTGATCTGTCTCTTATGCTTGATGACTATAATGCAATGCTGGCAAACAGAAGTCAGCCGGTGCGTATCCTGGACAAGCTGAACCCGTATGAAGGAATCGCAATCGGAATCGACAGAGAGGGCGAACTTCTGGTAAAAGTCGCAGACGGCGCGATCCGAAAGGTATGCTCAGGAGAAGTCTCCGTAAGAGGACTTTACAGTTACGTATGATATTTTATTTATAAGGAGTTATATATTTTATGTATCAGGAAAATGTTGTGCTCTGCGGCGCAAGTGCCTATGAGCAGAAATATTATTTCAATCAGGATTTTGCATCCCTTCCGGAAACGATCAAGCAGGAACTGCAGGTCATGTGTGTATTATATACAGAGGATGTCGGCGGAATCCTGACACTGGAGTTTGATGAAAACGGAAATCTGCAGTTCAAGACAGAAGCGACGGATTCTGATTTCAGATATGACGAAATTGGAAGTGTCCTGAAGATCAAACAGCTTCAGTCAGAGAAGAGAGAGCTCCTGGAATCTCTTGAGATGTACTATCGTGTATTTTTCCTCGGAGAAGATATGGAAGAATCTGTGGAACATGTGGATAACGAGGAGTAAATTATGAAGATGCAGTGGAAAATTGGCCAGGTTGAAATGCAGAATCCATTTATCCTGGCTCCGATGGCAGGCGTGACAGACCTGCCATTCCGTTTGTTATGCAAAGAACAGGGTGCAGGACTTCTGTGTACCGAGATGGTCAGCGCGAAGGCGATTTCTTTCCATAACAAAAATACAATTTCTCTCATGCAGATCGATCCGGCAGAGCATCCGGTTTCCATGCAGATTTTTGGAAGCGAACCGGATCTGATGGCAGAGGTTGCAAAAAGCATTGAGGAGCAGCCGTTTGACATTCTGGACATCAACATGGGATGCCCTGTTCCGAAGGTGGTCAATAATGGCGAAGGTTCCGCACTTCTCAAAAACCCGGATCTGATCCGAGAGATCGTGACCAAAGTTTCTCACGCAGTAAAGAAACCGGTCACAGCGAAGATCCGTATTGGATTTGAAGGATATCCTGTTGATCCTGTAGAGATTGCAAAGATCATCGAAGATTCCGGTGCGGCAGCAGTTGCAGTCCATGGAAGGACAAGACAGCAGTACTATGCTGGTGAGGCGGACTGGGATACGATCCACAGGATCAAAGAAGCTGTATCGATCCCTGTCATTGGAAACGGTGATGTGGATTCACCAGAGAAAGCAGAAGCCCTGGTAAAAGAAACAGGCTGCGATGGCATAATGATCGGCCGTGCCGTGAGAGGAAATCCATGGATCTTCCGTGAGATGAACCATTATTTTACAACAGGAGAACTGCTTCCGCGGCCATCCTGGGATGAGATCCGCGAAATGATCCTTCGCCATGCAAGAATGCAGATCGAACTGAAAGGTGAATTCACGGGAATCCGTGAGATGCGTAAGCATATCGCATGGTACACATCAGGGATGAGACACAGTGCCGGACTGAGGCGGGATTCCAATCTGGTGAGCAGCTATGAAGAACTTGAGAAGCTGCTGGATCATGAGCTGGAAAACAGGTAAAAAGAGAAACGGTAAATAACGTCCGAAATCACCAGGAAATACAACTGTTTTACGCTTGACAAGGCATATGGATTTCGGTATAATACAGGAATTGTGAATATCCTAGAATAAGTCTGCCCTTTTTGAGGTATGATTGTTCTGGGAGTATATATCCAATGAATATCCGTCTATTTTGAAAGGGTGTAAGGATTATGGAAGAAAAGAAGAATTTATTAACATATGCAGGTCTTAAGAAACTGGAAGACGAACTGCACGATTTAAAAGTTGTCAAAAGAAAAGAAGTAGCAGAGAAGATCAAAGAAGCGAGAGAACAGGGTGACCTTTCCGAGAACGCTGAGTACGATGCTGCAAAGGACGAGCAGAGAGATATCGAGGCTCGTATCGAAGAGATCGAGAAGATCCTCAAGAATGCAGAAGTTGTTGTAGAGGATGAAGTTGATCTTGACAGAATCAATGTTGGATGCAAAGTCAAAGTACATGACTATGAATTCGATGAAGATATGGAATTAAAGATTGTTGGTTCTACAGAGGCTAACAGCCTTGAAGGCAAGATCTCCAACGAGTCTCCTGTAGGAAAAGCCCTGATCGGTGCTCATACAGGCGATGTTGTAGAAGTAGAAATGCCAATGGGAATCATGAAATACAAAGTTCTGGAGATCCAGAGAAACATCTAATAACCAAGCAAAAGACAGAAGGAGGCCAAAGAAGTGGCAGAGCAGAAGAAGCAGGATACAAACCAGCTGCTGAAGGTTCGTCGTGAAAAGCTTGCAGACCTGCAGGCAAATGGCAAGGACCCGTTTCAGATCACAAAATTTGACCAGACACATCATTCACTTGAGGTAAAAGAACTCTACGAAGCACATGAGGCAGAGCTCTTAAAGGACCGCGAGACTCCGGATGTGGAAGGTCTTGATGAAGCACAGGCAAGAGAAGTTCTCAAGAAGGACTATGAAGAAAGAAGAGAGATTATGGATGCAAGCCCGATCCATGTAGCTATCGCCGGACGTATGATGTTCAAGCGTGTCATGGGTAAAGCTTCTTTCTGTAATATCCAGGACCTGCAGGGCAATATTCAGGTCTATGTAGCAAGAGATGCGATCGGAGAAGAATCTTATGCAGATTTCAAGAAATCTGATATCGGTGATATCTTCGGACTGGAAGGTTTTGCTTTCAGAACAAGAACTGGTGAGATCTCTATCCACGCAGAGAAAATGACTCTGTTATCCAAGAGTTTACAGATCCTTCCGGAGAAATTCCACGGACTGACAGATACAGATACACGTTATCGTCAGAGATATGTAGACCTTATCATGAATCAGGACAGCAAGAAAGTATTTATCAAACGTTCCCAGATCCTGAAAGAGATCCGTAACTTCCTTGCAGGACGCGACTTCATGGAAGTTGAGACACCAATGCTGGTTTCCAACGCAGGTGGTGCCGCTGCAAGACCGTTTGAGACACATTACAATGCACTGAACGAAGATGTTAAACTTCGTATTTCTCTGGAACTCTACCTCAAGAGACTGATCGTTGGTGGTCTTGAGAGAGTTTATGAGATCGGCCGTGTATTCCGTAACGAGGGTGTTGATACCCGTCACAACCCGGAATTCACTCTGATGGAGCTTTATCAGGCATATACAGATTATGAGGGAATGATGGAACTGACAGAGTCCATGTTCCGTTATCTGGCTGAGAAGGTTTGTGGTTCCACAAAGATTTCCTACAATGGTATCGAGATCGACCTTGGCAAGCCGTTTGAGCGTCTGACCATGAACGATGCGATCAAGAAATATGCAGGAATCGATTTTGACGAAGTAGCAGATGATGAAGCAGCTAAGAAACTTGCTGCTGAGCATCATATTGAATATGAAGAGCGTCATAAGAAAGGTGATATCATCAACCTCTTCTTCGAAGAATACTGTGAGAAAGAGCTGATCCAGCCGACATTCATCATGGATCACCCGATCGAGATTTCTCCGCTGACAAAGAAGAAACCTTCTGATCCTACTAAGGTAGAGCGTTTCGAACTTTTCATCAACACATGGGAAATGTGCAACGCATACTCCGAGTTGAACGACCCGATCGATCAGAGAGAGCGTTTCAAAGCACAGGATGCCCTTGCTGACGCAGGCGATGAGGAAGCAAACCACACAGATGAAGACTTCCTGAACGCACTGGAGATCGGTATGCCGCCTACAGGTGGTATCGGATACGGAATCGACCGCCTGGTTATGCTCCTGACAGACAGCCAGGCAATCAGAGACGTACTTCTGTTCCCGACAATGAAGTCACAGGGAGCTGCTAAGAACGAAGCAAACAATGCAGCACAGGAAACAAAGCCAGTTGAGAAGATTGATTTTTCCAAAGTAAAAGTTGAGCCATTATTCGAAGAAATGGTTGATTTTGATACTTTCAGCAAGTCAGATTTCAGAGCTGTAAAGGTAAAAGCATGTGAAGCAGTTAAGAAATCCAAGAAGCTGTTACAGTTCACTCTGGACGATGGAACAGGCACAGATCGTACCATTTTAAGCGGTATTCACGCTTATTATGAGCCAGAAGAATTGGTTGGAAAAACACTGATCGCTATCACAAACCTGCCACCAAGAGCTATGATGGGAATTGATTCTTGTGGAATGTTACTTAGTGCAATCCATGAGGAAGAGGGCGAAGAAAAACTTCATCTTCTGATGGTTGATGACCATATTCCAGCAGGTGCAAAGTTATACTAAAAATCAAAAAATGTGTTTGTAAAAGTTGCATACTACAACAAAAGTACAACAAATTTTTGTTGTATAATACGTGATAACACTTGATATTACGTTGTTGTGCTTATGAATTGAGCTTTATAAATGTATCGCAAGGACATTTTCCTAAGAGAAATTTTAGGGAAGTGTCCTTTTTTTGTTGTAGTCGAAATCCAAATTAAAGTAAAAAATAACAGTTTAAAGGAGAAGAAGCAATGACAAACACAGCGTTAAGAGCAGGGAATAGCAATTCTCGCACAATTACTTTCAAGAGCAAGGAACACGAAAAATTTTATATGGAATATCTGAAAAAATGCAGATATCAGGATGTCTACCATCAGGCTCTGGTTTATTGCCTGGGTATTGACAGAGATACGAGAAATAATGTGGATAAAATCTATAATTTTAAAACTGGATGTGTAAAAACGGAATGCCTGCAGGAAGGATGGCAGACCAGTGGAAGTTTACGGATCGTCCGCATGGCATTTAATCTTTACTGCA
>ERZ824473.2433-NODE-2433-length-21772-cov-6.067827_pt1 | contig 21772 bp, 19 predicted proteins | sample MGYA00519874_ERZ824473 | MGnify/ENA primary metagenome ERZ824473 (study PRJEB31778, sample SAMEA3449151) | human gut metagenome | biome: human gut; feature: human-associated habitat; material: faeces | place: United Kingdom | collected 2010/2012 ... | reverse complement strand
TAAGATGAACCATTTTGTGCCGTTAGCTTCTTCTGGATTCAGGCTGGCTATTGTTTAGGTTAGTTATTTGGTTCATTACTTATGTAATTAACCATAGCACCTCGAATGTGATTTGTCAACTATATTTTGAGCAGAAAAAAACTGGCAGGGAGCTTTTGGTGAGCTGACTGCCAGTTTTTTAAGATTACAGGAAAGCATTGGCTTTTTACCAACGCTTTCCCCATTTTAGACTTTCAGAAAATGTTTCGTTTACTGGAAATTATATTCCATATTCTTTATACATCTTTTTTCGTATTTCTGCGTTTGTTACGACAGACTGGATCTCTGTACTTCTTCCATCCAGTATCAGACGATTAATCAAAACACTCAAGCGTTCCTCGCCTCTTGCTTCGCCTTCTACTTCGCCTATCGCTTTGCCCTCTGCCCAAAGTCGTTCAGATTCCAGTTCAAGAACTTTCCCCCCCATAACCTCACCAATTCCCTTTCTGACTACTTCCTCACTCTGGCATATGTAGTCTGCTATTTTTATGATAAGTTTGTTCAAATCCATATACAGAGCTGCCTTATCTGCTCCTGACAATTCTTTTACCAGGTTTATCCGGATTTCTTCATATTCATTTAACAAACATTGAAACAATTCCGGATTCTCACTCATTTCATGAATATCCTTTTCATACCGCATGATATAAAACGGTAGAAGCATCAGCAGTTTTTTTTCAAAAATGCCGTCTTTCGTATATGTTTCCAGTTTGATAGTCGGAATCTGGTAAAGCACTATATTCCCATTTGCAAGTGCCATTTCTACTTCCAGAAAATCCGGTGTGTTGTTTCCGCTTCTTAAATATAATACGCAGGATTTCGGAAAATCCATCCTATATCTGCGTCCTTGTTTCTGCGCATTTTCAACAGCAATGGAAAAATCATATTCTATCATTCTGATTGCCATGGTTGTATCGTCCAGGCTCTGACATTCAATATGATACAGTTTGCCGCCAATCTTTAAACATGAATCCGTGATGATCTCACCATTTTCCTGTTGATGTTCATTACGAAGCTGTACAATCGGTACATCATGCGGATATGAAGTATGAAACACTTCATTAATTAATGGAACTGCCAGGTATGGCATTTTCTCAATCATTGTACGAAATACATCGTCAAATATCGTATTATTCATCTAATACCTCGTTTCTATTATAACACGTACAGTAACAATGTTTGAATACCCAACTTTCACATAAACTGTGTATAAGTCATATATTTCTTATCTTTCGTACTTGATATATCATAATGGAGAAAAATCAACCGAACAGTTTAGAAACTTCTCAGATCTGTGAATTCAGTGTATCAAATGTATTTATCTCATGTCAATCAAATTATTTTTGTACCTTGCTTTTTAATTGTAAGCCTGCTAATTAATATTATTTATTGTAATATTTTTTTCTTATCTTTTGATTATCATAATCTAATAATTATTATAATCAAAAAAAGATTATAATAATTATTAGATTTACCACTAACCCCTATTTAACTCTTATATATCCATATTGATGCATAAATGATCCTGGAGAAATTAATCTCGCATCTGTTTCCGAATAGAAAACAACCACTTCATCGCCTTTTTGGATTTTGTCTTCTGCTTTAGTTTCTACGGAATATTCTGCCTGTCCGTTCCAGATAATTGCTGAACTTTTATCATTTCCTTCCATTCGTTCTACTCGTCCACGCATTGCATGAACCTGATCTTGTTTCGTTAACTGCCAGCTTGTCTCTTCATCTTTCAGATTCCAGACCTGCATATTTGTATTTTTGTTCTGATCAGTTTCATCCTCAAGTACCAGATAAGACAGATTATCTTTTTTATCTGCAACCAGCTTATAATTGTAAAACAACATTGTACCATTTAAAGCTGTGAACATAATCAGAACAATCACTACTGCTATTATATTCTTTTTCTTCATACCAAACCTCCCACATTGATTCGATATCCTGCATATTAACTTGCGTACTTTCTTCCTCATCATATAGAACCAGGCATGAATATATCTGATAACTCTCTATTTTATGTATTCGAAATCATCTGAAGGATCGCTTCTACCGTCTGTTTCTGCTGTTCTTCTGCTGTGATCAGGGCTTTTCCATCGCCTTTCTGGATTCCATAGTTTCCGAATTGTCCGTGGTTTCCACCTTTTATCGAGAGTTCGGTGTAAGTATCAGGCATGTAGTCTCTGCCTTGCTGTACTTTTTCCATATTCAGGACTCCGTCTTCGCTTCCGTATATGGACAATACAGAAAGTCCGCTGTTTTTCAGGCTGGAAGTCGGATAAGCTGCAAGAAGTACCAAACCATTGAGTTTATCTGCATTATCTGCTGCATAGGATGCCGCCATAGCACCGCCGAGAGAATGTCCTCCCAGGTACCAGTGATCATACTGATAGGATTCTATTATGTCTGTAGCTTTATTTTTCCCCAGAAATGCCAGATTACATGGCATCTTAATAAGAAATACATCTACACCGTTCTCTGCAAGCTGATGCAGCATCGGGACATAAGCTGTATATTCTACTTTAGCACCCGGATAAAAAATAAGTGCGTCTGTTTCTCCTGTGCCGTTCAGAAATAAACCATCTTTTATTTCTGTTATCGTTACATTTCCATCATTTTTCTGATTCAGATATTCTGCTGCTGTACTGTCGCTTCTGTAATAGTCGTTCACATACCAGACACTTCCGACAATACAGATTAATAATATTATCAGGATAATGCCTGTTATTATTTTTGTTCGTTTTTTATGTTTCTGCTTTGATTTCATTTATCTGTTTCCTGCCTGTTTTTCTGCATCTCATATTCTTCTCTGTTTGTGCGGGCTGCGATTATACGGGCTGCAAATAAACATACTATAAGTACAGCTATGATCAGAATAAACATTATGCGTTCCGTCATATCATCAATATCCCAGAGACTGATTATGGAATTTCCAAAAATGCAGGCTAAAGAAAATGCTTCAACAATACACTCAAGCCACATAATGGAACTACGATAATTTTTCCCAGGCAGATTGCGGTCAAAGTATGCCATAACTCCATAAGTGACTAAAGCTGCTGCAAGCAAGATCCATTTCATAGGTACAGGACCTATCTTCCATGAAATATGAGTGCCCCAAAAGCCGAAGCCAATACCTCCCAATATAATCGCTACCAGACCCAGAAGATAAATTCCTATCTGGAAGCCTCTCAGGCGCTTCTCACCAAGGGACTGAAGTAGTAAGTGCTCGGTTTCTATTTTGTAGTTTTCTGGTTCTATTTTTTTTCCGGAGAGGAGTTCGCTGACACTAATGTTGAATGTTTCGCATAGTGATTCAAGGAGAGTGATGTCTGGAAATGATCTGCCATTTTCCCATTTTGAAACTGCCTTATCCGTGACTCCCAGTTTCTCACCCAGCTCTTTCTGCGTCCAGTTATATTCTTTGCGGCACTGTGCTATGAATGCTCCGACTTTCTGTGTATCTACCATAAAAGGTGCCCTCCTTATATATCTTTCGTATACTTTTATGCTTTGATTATGTCATAATCCATAAGGAAAGTCACCCTACTGCTGGTAGAATTGGCATTTAAAGATATAAAATCCCCTTATCCTTGCTGTTACAAATCAAAAATCATCATTCTTTTTTTAATAACTCTTGAATTCCGTCTTACTTTAATGCTGTCAGAATTCCCATCGCATTATCGTAATCTTTCTCTCCGACCAGAATTTCGTACAATGTTTTATCAGTTCCGAAGTTTCCGCCCATACCGCGTAATGTTCCTCTGCCCGGAGCTGTCATTTTTTCTTCGTGGTTGATTCTGTTCGTTTTGTATTTGATTTTCTCTGCATCTAATGCTTTACAGTACTGCTCATATTTCTCTCTGGATGCACCGAGATAAACTGTTCTGTTGTTGAATAACATGGTTCATTTCCTCCTTTAGAGTGTTTATTCGTCCTGCTTCCTACAGGATTCTCCATCTGCATCAAGACGTTTTAGAGACTATAACGTCAAAAAACAGCAGACATCTGTTTCCAGATTATCTGCTGTCATTATATCAGGTTTATTTACATATTTGTAGAACGAAATTACTTTTATTCTTTTATTACTGTCCATTTTGTTACGGTTTATAACCTATTTTGTTTCCTTATAAGGTTAACCCGTAATGTTATTCCACTATCTTCTACGATACAAAAGGGCAAAAATCAATGCTGCAATGAGTATAAAAAACGATACTCCATATAAAACAAGACTACTTACCACAGTTGTCTGAGAATTATTTTCCGAAAAATTACCGGGTGGATTAGTCGAAATCTTTTCCTGTGTACCATCTGATATATTATCTTGTGTATTCTTTACGTTATTATCAGAAGTATCATTGGAAACATCATCTGAAGGGCTCTCTGAATTATTGCTTGAAGTTTCACCAGAAGCATCATCTGAGGAATTATCTGGTTCTTCGCCTCCAGTGCTGTCTGAAGTTTCTCCGGAAGAATTATTTAAATCTTCATCAGAAGTATTGCCTGAAGTTTCTTTCGAAATACTATCTGGATTTTTTTGTGGCATTTCGCCTTTAAACTGAGTCGGGTCAAAATCAGTCGGAGGATTATTTCCACCATCCTTGCCGCCACCTGTGTTCATGCTCCCCATAGCACTCAGGTCAAGTGCAGAAGCATCGATCAGGACTTTATTGCATCTGTTTCAGAAGACGATGCTGCTTCTTACGCAGAAAAGGCTCTTGCACATGGCAAAGAACACGGTTATCAGAATGGCTACCGCTATCTGGTTCAGCATTCCGATGATGGAACACTCGTTATTTTTCTCAATTCCGAACGTGAACTGCAGACCATCCGCTCTCTCCTGCTGATCACTGCTGCAATCGCCATTATCTGTCTGCTTGTTGTATTTGTCCTTGTGCTCATCTTCTCCCGACGGGCACTCCGCCCATATGTCCGGAATATGGAAGCACAAAAACAATTCATTACCAATGCCAGTCATGAGCTGAAAACGCCTCTGACTTCTATTTCCACAAGCGCAGATGTTCTTGCCATGGAATATGAGCAGGACGAATGGGTAGAAAATATTCAGATTCAGACTGCCCGAATGTCAAAACTCATCTCAAATCTTGTGACCCTGTCAAGGCTTGATGAGGAAAATCCTTTTCCTGAAAAACAGGAATTTTCATTAAGTGACGCTGTCTGGGAAGCAAGCGAGCCATTTACCGCAACTGCCAGAGCCAGGGGAAAAGAATAATTTCCCTGAGCCTGCACCGCCATAACAAAAAAGCCGAAATCACAGTATCCAATACCTGCTCTGACGATCAGATTCCTGATATTTCAAAAGTATTTGAACGTTTTTACCGCGGAGATCCTTCACATTCTTCACAGATTGGCGGAAGTGGAATCGGACTTTCCATTGCCAGGGCAACTGTGGAAGCACATGGCGGACAGATCTGTGCCAGCTATGCTGATGGAAAAATCTTTTTCCGGATTTTGCTTTAAAACCAAACCATGATAATTCCAAAAAATAATCGCACTGGCGGAATTTTCTTTATAAAGCGCAAACTTCTGCGCACAATACCCAAAGAAAAAACAGCAGATATCTGTCTTCAGATTATCTGCTGTTTTTATAAGCAAGTGGATATTATTCTACTTCTTCCGGCTCCATGCTTCGCATGTGTTCTTCATTTTTTACGATTTCATACTTCTCACGGTATTCGTTGAAGTATGTATGATATTCATTGCTGTCAGACGGATAGATTTTGGAATCATGGATATGCATATCCGGATTCTCATCCCCGCTCTTGAGCAGCGCTACCATTGCACTTGCACAGTGTGCTGCAATACGATTGAAACTGTTCAGGATATCTGTATATACCGTTCCTTCTTCCAGTCCACATTCGCCATTGCTCAGTCGCTCTACATGGTGCATTTTCAGCTCATTACATAAAGATGCAATCACAACACCAAGAGGAGCAACTCTCTGTGCCATCTCTTTATCATCATTCAGGAATGCGCGGCAGGTGATATTAATTTCCTCACGTACTGCTTCCATAACTACATTCAGTTCATCCCATGCTTCCTGTGAGAAATGGGTATGATTGTCATGCATCTCACTGGACATATACGCAATGTAGGAAGCATGGTCACCAATTCTCTCGAAGTCATTGATTGTATGAAGATAAAGGGAAGCCTGTCTTGTCTGAGCAGTGTTCATCTCATGTTTGGTCAGTTTTATGAGGTAATCGCCCAAGCGGCTCTCATATTTATCGATCAGGTTCTCTTTTCTCTGTACCTTGTCAAATTTATCCTGCTGATATTCGTTCAGAAGATTCATGGCGCGGTTAACATTCTTACGAAGTTTCTTTGCCATACCACTCATGGCACGATGACACTGTCCGATTGCAAGTGCCGGATAGTTCAGAAGACGTTCTTCCAGAAGGTCGAAATCTGCCTCGTCTTCCAGTTCTTCTGCGCTGTCTTTTACCAGCCAGCATACCAGTTTCTCAATCTTAGGTATGAACGGGAACAGAACACATACAGTTGCCACACGGAATACCGTATTCAGGAGTGCGATTGCTACCGGTGTCATGATCATATCCATAAATCCGAAATGTACGATTGCATTCACGGTATAGAAGATCACAGACCAGAGGATCAGACCAAACAGGTCGTTAATCAGGTAAACAAGAGCTGTACGCTTACCGTTTTTATTCGCACCGATTGCAGAGATCAGGACTGGACATGCAGCACCTACACCGATACCAAGAACGATCGGGAATGCACTGGAAAATGTCAGGATACCAGTCACAGATAATGCCTGCAGCACACCGACTGTCGCGGACGCACTCTGAAGCACTGCTGTAAATGCGATACCTACCAGAATACCGATCAGCGGATTGGAGAACATGGTCAGCATATCTGTAAATGCAGGGCTCTCTTTCAGTGGAGAAACCGCACCACTCATTGTCTGCATACCTGTCATCAGGATTGAAAATCCAAGCATGATGTTACCGATATTCTTATGCACGGAACGCTTGCAGAACATACGCATGATAATACCGGCGATCGCTACTACTGCGGAAATGGTTGCTGTAGATAAAATCTTGGCGATTCCGTTCTTACCATCGATATAGGAAAGACACAGAATCCATCCGGTAATACTGGTTCCGATGTTGGCACCCATGATGATACCGATCGCCTGCTTCAGTTTCATCATACCGGAGTTTACGAAACCGATGACCATTACGGTTGTCGCGGATGATGACTGAATTACACTGGTAACTGCTGTGCCAAGGGCAACTCCCTTCAGGGGCGTATTTGTCATTCGATACAGAAACGCTTCCAGTTTATTTCCGGCAACCATTTTCAGGCCATCGCCCATCAGTGACATACCGAACAAAAACAGCGCTACTCCGCTTAATAATGACAAGATCATTGAAAAAATTTCCATCATTTTCTCCTTTGTCGTCCCACCGACCTCCACCCTCATCCCGGGAAATCGGCGCATAATGTAAGCAGGTTATCTTTACCTGTGTTTAACTGTAATTTAACCTGCTTTTTACTTTTCCATTCTTATTATGTCACGTCAGGCGCATTATTACAATGTTTGTTTCTGCAAAAAATATATTTTTTCCATAGCGTTGAAAATACTGTCTTTTTTTTTGCCTGTTTTTTGGCAGTTTTCATAAAATTTCTTTGTATGGGAAAAAACACACTTGCTGTGGGGTGGGATTGCTATACAATAAATGGGACTTTATGTATTGAACAAGTGTTTCCATTACAACCGAATACTCCCGCAAAGATTATTCAACAATCTTTACGGGAGTATCTGTTTTTACTTTCTAGCAAAATATAATTTTGATTTTTTTATCAGGTTCTATTCTCTTCTATGATTTCACTTCTGAAAAATCAACTAATATATGTATTCTATCGGTACACTAATCCCCATTGTATACTCTTGATTATTTTTTTTCGATTTTGCCTTTATATATATCCGTGTTGTATTTTCTGGTAATTTTTGTCCATTTTTTATATTTTCCATTTCCGTCAAAAAGCTTCTACCTGGATCTATATAATAATTTGCAGATATATTTGTCAATACAAAATCTGGTTTTAGTTTATAAGTAAGCTTACCGCTAATTGTTTTTTTGTTCACTTCATATTGTCCTGATTTCTGAAATCGCGGCAGATAATTTGTTGAACCAATTTTAAGACTTTTAAACGGACTTTCCCATTTATACACGGTATAATTACAGATTTTTGTATATGTTTTTTTGTTATATGTTACAACAGCTTTAATTTTAGTAGTTCCTGGAGAGACTGGATGCACCTCATACCAGGCATAATATGTATCACCAGAAAGACTGGCATGTTTTTCACCATTCCCTTCAACTGTCGCAACTTTGGGATTGGAACTGGTAACTTTTATTTTTATTTCTGAAGATAACTCAGGAGTAAGAAAAGTTGCCCCTTTTCCCCAAATGGCCTTATGAATAACTGTACCATCTTTTTGTGGCATTTTTGCCAATGGATTACCAGCAGCATATACCGTTGTCGCCGAAATCAAAAATAACAGAGTCAAAAATAAAATAGCTGCCATTGAAATTTTTCTTTTTGAATATGCCTTTTTCATCATATACAATGTTCCTCCCTGCATTATTAGTTTTTATGTGACTTCTCTCCAACTCAATATGTTCTTAAATTCAATAATATTTCTAAACGCTTTAATATATATAGCTATTTTCACTTTGGTATTGGTATCCGGAATAACGCAAAGAAATTTCTTCTACTTTTCCAGTTTTTACGTTCCTCACATACATAAATATATCAGAACCCTTTGTGCTTAATGTTATTTTGGAATGGTTTTTTATAGTTTTTGAATGATCCATTCTTATTTTTACTATTTTCCATCCATCTTTAAGCTTTATATCAAGATTTCCTGTAATGTTCTTTTTCTGTTGATAAGAATAATAAACTCCAGACTTATCAAAGCACTTTGTAAAATCGGTATTTCCGATTTTAAATTGTTTACAAAGATTTTCGTACCTTGATATTATAACTTTATAAATGTAATTCTTTCCCCAAAATTGGAAAGTAATTTTCGCTGTACCCGCTTTTAAAGCTTGAATTTGTAAAGTACCCATTTTTCCATAGCCGCTGTCTCGATTATCAATAGATACTTTTATTATTTCCGGATTGTAGTTTTTCAATTTTGTAATTTTAGTCGAATCAACTGAAGTCATAACATTAATCCGCTTTTCAAAATCAACCCCTTCATATAAATAAAAGCTACAACTTTTTACAATGGTTGTCGAAGCTGCCTGTACCTTCATTGCTCCAATATTGGTTAATCCCATCATTAACATGCAACCTATTAAAAGCATCATGATTTTTCTTATTTTCTTCATACTTTACACCCGCCTTTTATAATTTAATTTTCACACATGCAATTCACTTTATTACAATATTTATCAGATATCCCATATACTTTCTCTAAGAAACTTTACTTAAACTATCATTTAACACTTCTAATAACTCTTGGCATTCCAGATATGCTTTTTCATATTTCGCTAAATCACTGTCCTTTCTCGTCTTGTTCCATTTATTAAATTTCTTCTTATAATCATTATATTTGTCAATTACTTTCTTATACTGATCAGCAGCAGCAATAATTTTATCTCCATCAGGTATATTGTTTTTAATAAAATTTCGGAATTGTGCTTTTGACATTTTTAAGAGTTTTTCTTTTAAAGTGTTACCCGCATCGTTAGCAAGTGCTTTCTTCGCATTTTGATCCCCACATATGGTAAGTATCAATTTCTCACTACGATCAAAAAATTTTGATACTGTTTTATCATCAAGCTTTTTAACAGTGTTTAACCCTGCTAATTTCCATCCATCTGTAATATATTTTGTCAAAAATTCTTTCCAGACATCTTTATTTAATTGTGCAAGAACCGCACAATAAGATGCCAGAGCCTTTTTCATATTTTCATTTTTGGAATTGGCAACAATATGTACAGAATAAGACTTGTTTTTTGCATCTTTCCATTCCACATTAGCCCAAGATACTTGTGCTCCAATTCCTCCAAAAGACTGAGCAAAAATTGTATAATTGACAGTATATGTTATTTTTTTCGAACCATTTCCAAGAATTATTTTTTTTGAGCCTGATTTTAACCCTCCTTTTATTTGAGCATATATTTGATTCGCCAGCTTATTTTGATTTGTTTCATATTTATCAATATTGGAATCTTTTATTGTATTCAATACCGCAGTTGCAAATGCTTCCAATACTTTATCTGGCAATGTTCCTTTATATCCCGTAATTGTCAATTGATTTCCGAGATCTTCTAATTGCTGTTTCGCATTTGTTGTATTACTATTTGTATTCTTCGCTTTTTTAGCAAATATATTTGCAAAGGATACTGCTGATTTTTCAATATTGTTTTCCATATTTATTATTCGGAATTCAATGATTCGGAGACCACTATACTTTCCTTTTCCTGTTATTGTTATAGTAGCAGTACCTATATTTTTATTTTTTTTGTAAGATATATTATAATCTTTTTTTTCTGTTAACTGTTTATTATTTAAAGTTACTTTTGGAACTGGTTTTATTGTAATTCCTGTATATTCATAGACTTCTTGCACACCGGATATCTTGGCTTTTGAAATGTCTATTGTTTTTTTATCTTTTAATGCTATAAAGGAAATATTTTTATTTTTTGCATAAGTTTCAGCATATGAATCTGAATACCCATAAATTGTAGCAAAAATACAATTATAGAATGCTTCATTTCCTATCTCAGTTACACTTTTCGGAATCCTTACTTCAGACAATACGCCATTTTCTCTGTTATTCCCACAGATATAATCTGGGATTCTTTCCATCCCTTCCTCGAACACTACGCTTTTTAATGATGCTGCTCCATCAATCGCACCGCTGCCCGACCAATGATGTCCGCTTTCCGTGACCGTTTTAGGTATTGTCAAACTTGTTACACTGGTTCCTGATATAAAACTATATCCAATCGATTTCAGACCTTCCGGCAGGACTATTGTTTTCAGATTAGTACAATTTGCAAATGCAGCATCTCCTATTTTTTCTGTCCCTTTTGATAATATAACTTGTTCCAAACTTACGCAGCCGTCAAATACACTTCCACCAACCTCTTTTATGCTTGGTGACCATACGACTTCCTCAAGACCTGTACATTCTACAAAAGCTAAAACTTCCAACGTCACTGCATATTTTTTATTTTCCTTAAATTCTATCTTTCTCAAACCTTTACATTTTCCAAAAGCCCCTCTTCCTATTCTCCTGATTGATTTTCCAAATACCATTTCTTTCAGACCAGTACAATTATAAAACGCTTCTCTTCCTATCTCAGTTACACTTTCCGGAATCCTTACTTCAGACAATACACCATTTTCTCTGTTATTCCCACAGATATAATCTGGGATTCTTTCCATCCCTTCCTCGAACACTACGCTTTTTAATGATGCTGCTCCATCAATCGCACCGCTGCCCGACCAATGATGTCCGCTTTCCGTGACCGTTTTAGGTATTGTCAAACTTGTTACACTGGTTCCTGATATAAAACTATATCCAATCGATTTCAGACCTTCCGGCAGGACCATTGTTTTCAGATTAGCACAATTTGCAAATGCAGCATCTCCTATAGCTGTAACTTCATATCCTCCAAGAGAACTCGGTACTACAATGTTTTCTTCTATTCCTGAATACTTTATAATGGTAACTTTGTTTCCATTTATCGCACATTTATAATTTCCGACTATTAAATCTGCCGTAGCACCTGCTGCCTCAGATTTATCCTCTATTTCATTTGGTTGTTCAAAACTTTCTGATATATTTTCCTCTTCACCAAACTCTATGCTCTCCGATATATCATCGCTAAAACTCTCTTGTACTGTCTCTTCTTCAACAGCTTCCCCTGTGCCTGAATCAAATATCTCCTGCTGTTTCTCATTGTCTGGCAAATTTTCTTCTATTTCATCTGTAAAGATATCTACATCAGACGCTAACGTAGTTAATGGTGTTTGAATCAGCATCATTCCCGTTAAAAAAATACTGATCAATTTTTGCATATACTTTCTTTTTTTCATTTTATCTACATCCTTCTTTAAATATTGTTACCATTTTCCATAATAATATAAACAGTAATCACTTCACATTATTGCTTTATATACTTTTTCTAAAATCTTCTATATCATTTATGTGTCAATAATTTCATTGAATATAAAACTACATTTACTATTTTTATATTTGTAGTGTCAAAAGGATCGAATCTATCATCTACTGGACCATTGAAAAAAATGGACTGTAAAGTAATAATGTAAAGGTGATGGAACAATACCAGCCCACCAATTTGGTGATTCTGAATAATTAACTGGTTTTTTCGTTGTATGATACATTACCTGCAAAGATTCACACTTGCTAAAATCAATATAGGAATTATTTTTTAATTTTACAAATTTACTCTTCTCGTTTTCCTTATAAAGCACCCCAAAATAATCAAACACATAGTCCTGATTCATCTTAATGGAAACCAGCTGTTTTTTGTTAGGTTTTTGAATACTTAAAGAATTAATTCCCTCACAATATTTAGTGAGATTCTGTGACCCAATTTTAAAACTAGATACTACTGACTCCTGTTTTTCAATATTAATCTTGCATGATAAATCATAATTTTTTCCATTTTGAGTAACCTTGAAGGAAATAAGTGAGGAAATCCCCAAAAGATCGTCAGAAGTATATGGATTAATTCCTATAGCATTTATATCATTCCTGAGAAATGTTCCAATCTTGGGATTTGAAGATTTCATATCCGTAATTTTGGCATTTGCATCCAGATTTCTAATATAAATAAAACAGCTTGGAAGTGATAATTGATTAAGATCTTTATTTACAAGATAAGGTCCCCCAAATCCTGTTGCATATACCGTTTGTTTTGCAGCACAACTTGGTACTTTTCCAACAGGAACATTCGTATTTTTCACAGTTATCTTACAGGTATACCTTTTTCCTGAGACAGTAGCGGTTATTGCTACTATACCAGTCGCTTTGGCAGTGACTTTTCCTTTGCTATTTACTATTGCAACCTTTTTATCAGAAGAACGCCATGTAACTTTTTCTTTTGTTCCAGTAATCTTTAATGTAACTGCCTGTCCTTTATTCAATGTAATTTTTGTTTTGCTTATTTTCACTTTTGTTGCAGCCTCAACAGTAACGGGATAATTTGTTATCGCTGCCGGAATATAAGGTACAATACCTGTAATAAGTAAAGATGTTGATAAAGCTACAAAGGTCTGTTTTAATCTTTTTGATATTTTCATACTTTCGTCCCCCTTAATGGAATTTATTTGATTTTTAATACCATTCTAAAATTTTTTATAAAAAAACAGTTTTTTTATATTGCAAGCAGAGATAATTCAGTTTTATTTAATTTTAAGAAAATTTGTCGTCTATCACAAGATGGGGCAGGTTTTGTGGACAGTTTTTTTAGTTATTTTTTCTCATTTTTTCATTATTTTATTGTCACAATATGATATACTGTAGATTATTAAAGTATGAAAGGACTTTTTATTATGTCTGTATTTTCTGATATGCTTAAGGTTTATGTCCATGAAAAAGATGTGAAGGTAGGTGCATTGGCACAATATTGTGAAATAGAGCGTTCTACCGCTTACAAATTTATTAATGGAAAACGAGAGCCACAGTCTGCCGGGCTGGTAGAAAAAATTGCTTCTTTTATGAAACTGACTCCACTTGAAACATATCGTCTTCGAGAAGCCTGGAAAATGGCTCGCATGGGTGAAGATACTTATTATATCCGTAAGAGTATTGAACATTTCTTAACCGATTTCCCAAATCGCTCTTCCCAACCATCCCGCAATTTTATTCCTCATGACAATGTAGAGAAGAATTTTCCTCCTGCTCATAGCTGTCTGCTGCTGAATTCCAGACAGGCAGTAGATTCTTCTGTACACCAGATTTTACTGTCAGAAGCATCTAATGCAAACGGAAGAATCGCTCTTTTTCTGCAGCCTGACTATCCTTTTTTGCTACATCTGTTATCCACCATACAACCTGCCGGTGACCTACAGATTGACCATATTTTCAGCCTGAATCATACTGTTCGGTTTACAGAAACTCATGATCTTTATGAATTTTATTATTTGCGGAACCTGTTTCCTATTTATATGAACAGTCTGAATTATCATATCCATTGTTTTTATACAAATGAAGTTTCAAATTTCCAGAATCTTTCTGCACTGCCATATATGATTCTGACTTCGGAATATGCGATTACCTGTTCCTCTGATTATCAGATGGGAATTTTGTATCAGGATCCAGACATTTTACAGGCATTATGGAATTTGTTTCGTTCACATCAGGATCTATGTCAGTCTGTGTTTCAGACCTTTCCACTGGCTGCAGATGATTTACCATCTCTGTTCCAGTTTGTTTCCAATTCGAGAAGTTCTGCTGATGTAATATTAGACATTCAGCCGGAAGCCTGTATTCTTCCTTTCCTGCGCAAAGATCTGCTGAAAGATATTTGTAATTATGAGCTTCCCATGACTGATTCAGTTATATCCATGGCTGATGCTTTGTTCCTTGATAATATAAAGCGAATTAAAGATGGAAAATTTATCATATATTTTACAGAATATGGAATGACCCGTTTTCTGCAGGAAGGTTTATTTGAAGAAATTCCATCAACATTTTATCATCCTCTGACCATTGAACAGCGAATTCGTATTCTCCGTGAAATAGCTCAATGCTGCCATGATGGTGCCTATCGAATCTTAAAAAAACCTCTGAATCATCTGTCTGAAAATCTCCGCATGTGTCTTTGCGGAAATACCTGTTCACTCACTTACCAGACAAATTCAGGGGCGCATATGTGTTTTTCGATCACGGAACCTTTTATGCTGCAGATTTTTCAGGATTTTCTTACAAATATGGATCCGGATACTTATTACTCTCCAAAAGAAGCAGAACAGATTATAAATCGTATGATTAAACATCTGGAAGCAAAGTAGACAAAGCAAAACTCAAATGAATTCGAAAAAGAGAGTGCCATATAATTATCTTATTAATAATTACATTACACTCTCTTTTCTGAAATTTCATTTTCTGTTTTTATCTTCTGTGAACTGTCCAGTGTCGCCAGGGTGCTTCCTCCAAAATCATATCATATAAAAACCCTGTTCCATTCTTATTATGCACATTTTACTATGTCCTTTTCTATTGTGCACTCTTTTTAATTCCATCGTATCCTTCTGATTACAGTCCGAACTCTTCTGCGAGTTTCTTAAATTCCGGCAAGGAATTGATAATCGTATCGTAGGATACACAATAAGCCAGTCTCACATATCCCGGGCAGGCGAAGGAGCTTCCCGGGACCATGAGGATGTTGTATTTCTTTCCGGCTTCGCAGAATGCTTTTTCGTCTGCTACCGGAGATTTTACAAAGAGGTAGAATGCGCCCTGTGGTTTGATACATTCGAATCCGCATTCTTTCAGGCCATTATATAATGCCAGACGGTTCTTGTCGTAAGCGGCTACGTCTACTTCTGCGTCTACGCATTTGGCAATGACTTTCTGAATCAGGGATGGGGCATTGACACATCCGATGGTACGGTTGGCGATGGCTGCTGCTGTGATGAGTTCTTCGCTGCCATCTGCTTCATCCGGGATCACCAGATAGCCAATACGTTCTCCTGGGAGAGAGAGGGATTTGCTGTAGGAATAGCCGACGATTGTGTTGTCATAGTATTTGGTCAGGTATGGGACTTCTACGCCATCGTAAGCCAGTTCTCTGTATGGCTCGTCGGAAATCAGGTAGATTACACTGCCAAATTCCTGCTGTTTTTTCTCAAGGATGGCTGCCAGTTTTTTAATGGTTTCTTCGGAATATACAACACCAGTCGGGTTGTGAGGGGTGTTTACGATGACAGCTCTTGTTTTTGCTGTGATCTTCTGCTCAAATTCTTCAAGGTTTGGCTGGAAGGTGGTGGTATCCGGTGAGATTTCCACAAGTTTGCCGTCAAAGTTACGCACATATGCACCGTATTCCAGGAAGTATGGTGCAAAAACGATTACTTCTTCCTCTGGATTGAGGATTGTTTTTAAAATTACGTTCAGACCACTGGCTGCACCTACTGTCATGATCAGGTTCTTTGCTGCAAATTTCGTGCCGAAGCGACGGTTGAGGGATTCTGCGATGGTCTGACGCACATCTTCGAATCCGGCATTGCTCATATATCCATGAAGTACGGTTGGCTCTACCTCATTTACCAGATCGATAATGGCTTCTTTTACACATTCCGGTGCCGGAACGCTTGGGTTTCCAAGACTGAAATCATAAACTTTGTCTGCGCCGTAAATGGCTCTGAGGCGGTTTCCTTCTTCAAACATCATGCGGATGGCTGAATTGTTCTGTACATAAGGTTTCATTTTTTCTGCTATCATATTGGTATACGCTCCTCTTCAAATGCTTCCGGCTGGCTGCCAGAATTTAAAATAATCTGTTTCTATTTTACCCTTATCATGGTAACGTGTCAATGTGATAAAAACTCTGTTTAGGTTATCTAAAAATAAAGGCATTTTTTGCTGTAAATCTAATCCATGATAATTCCCTTTATCATCAAATAATTTGTTTGCCTAACAGAAAAACTGACAGTTCCTCTTTTCAGATTTCCTGTCAGTTTTCTCATTTTAAATCAGTCAATAACCAAATATTCATTTTCCTGATTCATATTATTATATTCAGTTCTTCACACTCAGACGTACCAGTGCTCTCTGAAGCTTGGCTTCTGCCATTTTATAATCGTGGTCTGTAAGGCCGCCTTTGGCAATCATTTCCTCGGCTCTCTTTTTGGCTTCCTGCGCACGCTGTTCGTCGATATCTTCTTTCCACTCCCAGGTGGTTGCAAGGAGGCGGCAGGTTCCGTTCATAACGGAAAGCATTCCTCCGATACAGGCTGCAGTGCGTCTGGTTCCATCGCCCATGACTACGCTGGCTTCGCCCATTCCAAGTGCGGTACAGAAATTACAGTGCTTCGCAAGGATGGCAAGATCACCGTTGATGCTTCTGCACACTACGCGCTCCACTTCACCTTCAAACAGCAGTCCGTCCGGTGTTCCGATTCTTAATGGGAAAGTACTCATAAGACATTTCCCCCTTTACTGCTTCTTCGCTTTTTCAAATACTTCGTCGATAGTTCCTGCAAACAGGAAGCAACTCTCCGGAATATCATCACATTCTCCGTTCAGGATCATCTTAAAGCCTCGCAGGGTTTCTTTCAGCGGGACATATTTACCAGGCATACCTGTAAACTGTTCAGCTACGGAGAAACTCTGTGACAGATATCTCTGTACTTTACGTGCACGGCTTACGGTACGTTTGTCTTCTTCGGACAGCTCGTCCATACCCATGATGGCGATGATATCCTGAAGTTCTTTGTAACGCTGCAGAACTCGCTGTACGGATCTGGCGATCTCATAATGCTCGGTTCCTACGATCTCAGGAGAAAGGATACGACTTGTGGAATCCAGTGGGTCAACGGCCGGGTAAATACCCTGACTGGAAATCTCACGGGAAAGTACGGTTGTCGCATCCAGATGTGAGAATGTAGTTGCAGGAGCCGGGTCAGTTAAGTCATCGGCAGGCACATATACGGCCTGTACAGATGTGATGGAACCTTTTCTTGTGGAAGTGATTCGTTCCTGAAGATTACCCATTTCAGTTGCCAGTGTAGGCTGATAACCTACGGCTGAAGGCATACGTCCCAGAAGCGCAGACACCTCGGAACCTGCCTGTGTGAAACGGAAAATATTGTCAATGAAAAGGAGCACATCCTGATTCTTCTCATCACGGAAATATTCCGCCATGGTAAGTCCGGAAAGTCCGACTCTCATACGTGCTCCAGGCGGCTCATTCATCTGACCGTAAACCAGAGCAGTCTTGTCGATAACTCCACTTTCTTTCATTTCATTGTAAAGGTCATTTCCTTCACGGGTACGCTCTCCAACGCCTGTAAATACGGAAAGTCCGCCGTGAGCAGTTGCTACATTGTGAATCAGCTCCATGATCAGGACTGTTTTTCCTACACCTGCACCACCGAAAAGACCAATCTTACCACCCTTTGCATAAGGGCAGATCAGGTCAACGACCTTGATACCTGTTTCCAGGATTTCTGTTGCAGGCATCTGTTCTTCATAAGAAGGTGCCTGACGATGGATGGACCAGCGTTCCTTTGCCTCTGGTGCCGGAAGATTATCTACCGGGTCACCCAGAAGGTTAAATACTCGTCCCAGACATTCTTCACCTACCGGAACGGAAATCGAGCCGCCTGTGTCCAATGCTTTGGCACCGCGTACCAGACCGTCAGTGGAATTCATGGCAATACATCTTACCACGTCATCACCGACCTGCTGTGCAACCTCGGCAACCAGCTTTGCGCCACTATTATCAATCTCTATGGCATTCAGAAGAGGCGGCAGTTCATCGTGCGCAAAGCGGATGTCCAGAACAGGACCAATAACCTGCACTACCTCGCCAATGTGTTTTTCACTCATGTCAGTAATCTCCTATCTGATGGAAATTATATCAGAACTGTCCGGCATTCCTCCGCAGTCGCCGGACAGTTCCATTATATTTTAATTTTAAAGACCTTCTGCACCTGCAACAATCTCCGTGATCTCCTGCGTGATGCTTGCCTGACGGGCTCTGTTGTAATACAGATTGAGCTGTTCAATCATCTCTTCTGCATTGCTTGTCGCTGCATCCATTGCCATACGTCTGGCTGCCAGTTCACTGGCTGTACTTTCGCAGATACCGCCGTAAACCAGACCTGCCAGATATTCCGGAACAATGGTATCAAATACGGTTTCCCCGTCCGGCTCATACAGAATCAGATTTCTTGTCTCTACCTTTCCGCCGCTTTCTTCCCTGATATCAGACAGTGGAAGCATAGAAAATACTTCCGGCTGCTGGGAAAGCATGGAGGTAAAGACGGTATAACACAGTTCAATATGTCCAAAAGTTCCCTTTCGGAATTCTGCACAGAGAAGATTTGCCATCTCAAAGCAGTCTGCAACAGAAATATCTCCTGCTTCCGCAAACTGTTCTGTCAGACATTCAATCCCTCTCTGTCTGAAATACTCTACCGCTTTCTTTCCTACAGGCAGAACCATATAGTCTTTGCCTTTGGCCGCTGTCTCCAGACATTTGAAAAGGTTGGTGTTATAACCACCTGCAAGTCCTCTGTCACCTGCGATCACTACATAACAGGTTTTCTGATTTACGGATTCTTTCGCATAAACAGAAGAAAAATCGGTATTCTCTCTTGCAATATCTTTCAGTGTCTGATGAAGCTCTGTAAAGTAAGGGCGGCAGGTTTCCGCCCGTTCCTTTGCCTTACGCAGTTTGGAGGATGCTACCAGCTCCATGGCCTTGGTAATCTGCATGGTACTCTGTACACTTTTGATACGCAGCTTTACCGCTTTCATATTTCCAGCCATACTATCATACCCTCCTAATCACTTTATTTCTCAGGTCTTGTATTCAGAAAATTCTCTGTATAATCTTCCAGAACTTTACGCAGCTTTTCTTCTGTCTCCGGCTCCAGTTTGCCTGTGGAGCGGATAAGCTGCATAACATCCACACCTGCTGCATCTGTATCCAGATAAGTGTACAGGCCGGATTCATATACATTTACATCTTCAACTTTTACTTTTTCAAGAATGCCCTTGGTAACTGCATACAGGATTGCTACCTGTTTCTCTACAGGAACCGGTGCATTCTGGCTCTGTTTCAGAACTTCCACGATACGGGCACCCTGTTCCAGACGTGCCTTGGTATCTGCATCCAGATCAGAACCAAACTGAGCAAAGCTCTGCAGCTCACGATACTGAGAATAAATCAGTTTCAGTGTACCTGCTACTTTTTTCATCGCTTTGATCTGCGCGTCACCACCAACTCGCGATACGGAAATACCAGGGTTTACCGCCGGCATGATACCGGAGTGGAATAACTCTGTTTCCAGGAAAATCTGTCCATCTGTGATTGAGATAACGTTTGTCGGAATATAGGCAGATACGTCACCTGCCTGTGTCTCAATGATCGGCAGTGCAGTCAGAGAACCGCCGCCATGCTCATCGTCCAGTTTCGCTGCACGTTCCAGAAGTCTGGAATGCAGATAGAAAACGTCTCCAGGATATGCTTCACGTCCCGGCGGGCGACGGATCAGCAGGGAAAGTGCACGGTAAGCAACCGCATGTTTACTCAGATCATCATAGATGATCAGGACATCTTTTCCCTTATTCATAAAGTATTCACCCATTGCGCATCCGGAATAAGGAGCAATATACTGCAGCGGACTGGATTCAGATGCAGTCGCTGCCACAACGATGGTATAGTCCATCGCACCGTTTCTGGTAAGGTTCTCTACCAGTGACGCTACTGTGGAACGTTTCTGTCCGATCGCTACATAGATACAGATCACATCCTGACCTTTCTGGTTGATGATCGTATCTGTTGCGATTGTAGTTTTACCGGTCTGACGGTCACCGATGATCAGTTCACGCTGTCCACGTCCGATTGGGATCATAGAGTCAATCGCCTTGATACCGGTCTGCAATGGCTGATGAACGGATCTTCTCTCGCAGATTCCGGGAGCCTTGCTCTCTACAGGGCGAAATTCTTTTGTATCAACAGGGCCTGCTCCGTCGATCGGCTGTCCCAGTGCATTTACAACACGGCCGATCAGGGCATCACCAACCGGTACAGACACAACCTTGCCTGTCCGTTTGACGGTCTGACCCTCACCAATGTTCTCATCAGAGCCAAAGATTACGATGGATACACTGTTCTCCTCCAGGTTCTGTGCCATACCGTAACTTCCGTCCTCAAACTCCAGAAGTTCTCCGGCCATACAGTTGACAAGTCCGCTGGCTCTGGCGATTCCATCACCTACCATAAGAATGGTACCTGTCTCATTTTGTTGAATGGCATTTTCGTAATATTTTATCTGGCTTCGGATGACCTTGGATATTTCTTCAGGTTTTAATTGCATGTTTCCATTCCATCCTTTAACAATTTTATAGACGTCAGGGTCAAACGTATCTGCCCTGACCTGATATCTTATACCACCAATTCATTCAGTTTCTTCGAGATACCGGAGATTCTGCTCTGGACGGTGCCGTCAAGCTGCACACCTTCCAGTTCCACTCTCAGACCGCCCAGCACAGACGCATCTGTTTTCTGAACCAGATACACCTGTTTGCCGCTGACTTTCTCAAGCTTCGCTTTCAGGGCTTCCATCTGCTGGTCACTGAGTTTCACCGCACTGGTCACTACTGCTTCAGAAATGCCATGTGCAAGATTGTAACGTCTGGTAAACTCTTCACAGCATCCGGCAAATTCTCTCAGAATCTTCCGTTCGCATAACAGTTTCAGAAAATTCACCAGATATCTCTCTGCCTGTGAACCAAAGGCTTCTTCAATCATTTTCAGCCTTTCTTCCTCAGGAATTGCCGGTTCTCCCAGCAGTTTCAGATATCCCGGATTCTCTCTGAAAATCTGTCTGATCTCATTCATCTGCTCCATGATCTGTCCATCGAGATTCTCTTCGGCGGCAAGATCATACAGGCTGCCTCCGTAAACTCTGGCAGTTTTTGTCATGATGCCTCACCTACATTCTCAATAAACTC
>ERZ824473.2430-NODE-2430-length-21800-cov-3.241987_pt1 | contig 21800 bp, 15 predicted proteins | sample MGYA00519874_ERZ824473 | MGnify/ENA primary metagenome ERZ824473 (study PRJEB31778, sample SAMEA3449151) | human gut metagenome | biome: human gut; feature: human-associated habitat; material: faeces | place: United Kingdom | collected 2010/2012 ... | reverse complement strand
CTGGCGCTCCAGCATCACCCAGTTTTCATTCTGCTGGAGAACCTCTGCGAATCCGTCTGTCCGCCCGATCTGTGCAGAGGAGCCCAGCGTCCCCTGGAGAGATACGATATGAACTGTCTCCCCGCTCCGCCCCTGCTTTTCCAGATAATTCTCCAGCCAGTGCCCGGCGTTCCTGCCCTCCTCCGCGAAGTCACTGCCCACCCAGCATGTATACAGGCTGTCGTCCTCCATCTCCGCCCTGCGGTCAGACAGAATCACCGGGATTCCGGCTTCCTTCGCCTCCTCCAGAACGGATTCCCAGCCTGTCTCCACGATCGGGTCGAGCACGATATAATCCACCTCCTGCAGGATCAGATTGCGGATTGCCTTCACCTGGTTCTCCTGCTTCTGCTGTCCGTCCTCGAAGATCAGATAGTAGCCGTTTTCCTGCGTGAACACATCCTTAAAGGACTGTGTGTTGGTGGTTCTCCAGTCGGATTCCGAGCCGACCTGCACATATCCGACCACAATATAGCCGTCCTGCTGCATCGTCTGCTCCGTATCCAGCTGTCCCGCAGTCTCTCTCTGCTCCCCACTCCCACAGCCGGCTGTAAAGAGCAGCTGGCTGGCAAGCAGCGCCGCCGCGATTCCTTTTTTTCCCACAGTCCTCTTCTGAAATATGTTCATATTCCTCCCGCCTTTTCTCCTGCCGGCTGCACCTCCTGCCCGGGGTGCTTTTTTAACGCAGCACGGTATTTTCCCATAGAGGAGCCAAAAGGCTGCCGCATGAAGTGGACAGCCCCTGGACAGCCTTGTTTTTATTTGCTCTTCTCTTTGATCTTTGCAAAGATACTCTGTAATACGATGAAGAAGCAGAGCAGCGCAGCCACCGCAATGTTGGACCACGAGCTGAGCAGCTTGCCGTTCGTCTTCACCAGTGTGGAAATCGTTCCGTTGATAAGTACACCAAAGAAGGAGCCGATGACATTTCCCACACCGCCTGTCAATAATGTACCGCCGATAACGGAGGAAGCAATGGCATCCATCTCAAGTCCGAGTGCCTGCTGCACATTTCCCGACATCGTGTTCAGGCAGTAGCAGATGCCGCCGATCGAGCAGAGGAATGAGGAAAGCACATACGCCTTCAGCTTCGTCTTCTTCACGTCCAGTCCCATCATGGTCGCCGACTGCTCACTTCCTCCGACTGCGTAAAGGCTTCTGCCGAACTTGGTATAGCGGAGCATGAAAAATACGGCTATCAGCACGAGCAGCGCCACGATTACCGATACACGGATAAACGGAACCTGCACCACGCCCTTGTTGTTGGTATAGGAGCCAAACGGAAGGCTGATCTTCGTATTGGCAAGCTTTACAAAAAATGCATTGCTGCTGATGGAGATCTGTTCCGTGCTGATCACGGCTGTCATGCCTCTGGCGAAGAACATTCCCGCCATTGTCACAATGAACGGCTGGATATTCAGATAGCCGACACAGAAGCCCTGCACCACGCCGAACACAATCCCGATGGCAAGCACAAGTATGCAGAGCAGAACCGCATTCATGTTCCAGCGCTCCATGCCGACGGCAAGAATCATGCAGTCCATGGCAACCAGCGAGCCAACGGAAATATCGATGCCGCCGGTCAGCATCACGCAGGTCATTCCACAGGTGATGCAGAGCAGACCCGCATTATTGATAAGGATGTTCAAAAACGTCTGCAGATGTGTGAAGCCCTTATTGGAATAAATCACACAGCCCACGGCATACATCACAAAAAATAGCGCGATGGTAATTATCAGAAGAACCGTATTTCCATTTAATTTTTTCGCTTTCATTATGCAGCACCTCCTTTGGCAAGCTGTCTCCTTACAGACATTTTTTTCATAAATGCCTTAAACGGAGGTGCCTGGATTGCCACAATAATGATAACAATGACCGCCTTGTACACCGGTGCCTGCTCGGTCGAGATGCCGAGCGCATACAGGGTGGTGGTGATCGCCTGGATGGTGTACGCACCGATAATAGAGCCTGCCAGCCGGAACTTTCCGCCGCCGAGGCTGTTGCCGCCGAGTGCAACTGCCAGAATCGCATCCAGCTCGAAGTTCAGTCCGATGTTGTTGGAATCCGCAGAGCTGATCCGGGAGGAAGCAACAATACCGGCAATTCCTGCACACAATCCGCAGACAACATAGCACAGGAAAATGATGCGCTCGGAATTGATGCCCGCGATGCGGGAAGCCTTCTTATTGATGCCGACGCTCTGGATATATAAGCCCAGTGCGGTCTTGCGGAGCACCAGCGATGTGATCAGGATGCACACGATGGCAACCACGATCGGTGTCGGCATAAATCCGAGATAGCCGCCGAAGATTTTGAAGGAATCATCCCGGACGTATACGATCATGTTGTTGCAGAGCAGAAGTCCGATTGCCCTCGCCGCCGAAAACAGGATCAGCGTTGCCACCATCGGCTGCACATTCAGATACGATACCAGAAAACCGTTAAACGCACCGCAGGCACATCCCATCAGGATGCCGCCAAGCACACCGACGATCAGCGGCGCTGCAAGGCTGTTGGTGGAGGACACGCCGTAGCCTGCCAGAAGCATGCAGCAGAACGATGCCGCCAGTGACATGACCGAGCCGACGGAAATATCCGTTCCTGCCGAGCAGGACACAACCAGCGTCATGCCGATGGCAAGAACGGCAATCTCACTGCCGCGGTTTAAAATATCAATGATGCGTCCGTACAATACCCCGTTGCGGATGGAGATGGTAAAAAAGTTAAATGCAAAATTTCCTGCCATCACATCATAGATGATATTTACCGCCATCACCAGTATCATACAGAAAATCGGTAAAAACAACGGCTGGCTGACCAGCTTCTTAAACTTACTCATTCCTGCCACCTCCTGCTATGGACTGCATTACATGCCCCTGGGTCAGTTCCTCAGTGATCTCTCCCACTTCCTGACCATCCCTTAATACCACCAGCTTGGAGCATGTTCTGAGCATCTCCTCAATCTCGGAAGAGATGAAGATCAGACTCTTTCCCTGATCCGCAAGCTCGATCACAAGCTTCTGGATCTCAGTCTTTGTCCCGACATCGATACCTCTGGTCGGCTCATCCAGAATAAGGAATTCCGGATCTGTGGCAAGCCAGCGTGCCAGAATCACCTTCTGCTGGTTTCCGCCGGAGAGCTGCCCGATCAGGGTCTCCCTGCTCGCCGTCTTGATCTGCAGCAGCTCGATATACTTGTCTGCGATCTCGTTCTGTCTGCTCATTGGAAGCAGCTTAAACATTCCGCGCTTTGCCTGCATTGCCAGAATTATATTTTCTCGTACAGATAAGTCTGCGATAATGCCCTCTGCCTTTCTGTCGTCCGGAAGAAGTCCCATTCCAAGATTCATCGCATCAATCGGCGCATTGATCTTTGCCTCTTTTCCGTTGACAAACAGCTTACCTGTCTGGTTTTTATCCGCTCCATAGATGACACGCGCCAGCTCACTGCGTCCCGAGCCAAGCAGACCTGTCAGTCCCACGACCTCACCCTTATGTATCTGTAAATCAAACGGCTTGATCTTTCCCTTGTGGCTCATGCCCTGCGCATCGATAACCACCGGCACATTGGTGAAATCCTTCTTCTCTTCTGATTTTACAGCTGCAAGGTCATCAAAATCCTTGCCCATCATCGCTGCGACCAGCTTTACCCTTGGCAGCTCCTCAATCGGATATTCTCCGACCAGTATGCCGTTCCGGAGCACTGTGATCCGGTCACAGACTGCGTATACCTGCTCCAGAAAGTGTGTCACAAACACAATCGCCACACCCTTTTCCTTCAGCTGCCGCATAAGAACGAACAGCTTTTCAACCTCATGGTCATCCAGGGAGGATGTCGGCTCGTCTAAAATCAGTACCTTACAATCCATATCCACCGCTCTTGCAATCGCAATCATCTGCTGGAGCGCCAGTGAATACTCCTCCAGATTTTTGGTTACGTCAATATCAAGATCCAGGCTCTTAATAATCCTGTTGGATTTTGCTGTCATCGTCTTCCAGTCGATGGTTCCAAGCTTTGTCTTCGGCTCCCTGCCGATAAATAAATTTTCTGCCACACTCAAATTCGGGCAAAGATTGACTTCCTGATACACCGTGGATATTCCCTTTTTCTGTGCATCCAGGGTCGAATGATTGACCACCGGTCCATCGATCCCGTCAACGCGTATTTCTCCCGCATCGAACGCGTTGATTCCGGTCAGACACTTGATCAGTGTAGATTTCCCGGCACCATTTTCTCCCATCAGTGCCATGATCTCGCCCTTCCGCAGTGTAAGATCCACATTGTCCAGTGCCTTTACACCCGGAAATGTCATGGTAATCCCCCGCATGGTCAGTACCACATTATGCTCCATTTTACTCCACCCTTTCCTTAAAATTGGGAGAGACCAACCGGCCTCCCCCATTACAAATTCCCTGTCTGTGAAGCAGCTTCTTCTCTGTCCCTGCTATAATGTTTGTCCTGTTGTCAGACCGTCTTAATACTGTGCGTCAACGATCTCCTGTGTAACCACGGTAAGCTCCTGCTCCTCGCCGTTTACCGTGATGGATGAAAGGATGTCCTCATTTACATACCAGTGCTCAACCATGTATACTTCCTTGTCAGGTGTGCTGCCGGACTCTAACTGCTGGATAACATCCTCTACAAACGGAGCTGCAAGCGGGTTGCACTCGAAGTCTGCATTGATGTCGCCGGACATTACATACTCAAGACCTGCGGTGCAGGCATCGAAGGAAATCAGGATCACGTCTCCGTCCACACCATAGGAGATACCTGCTGCCTTCATGGCATCCATCGCACCAAATGCCTCGTTATCGTTCTGGCATACCACTACATTGAACTGTCCCTCGTAGCTCTTGATGTAAGACTCCATAACCTCCTGTCCGCCAGCCTGTGTGAAATCACCGGTCTGGGAATCCAGAATGTTCCAGCCGTTTGCATCTGCGATCTCCTTGAAGCCGTCCGTACGTCCGATCTGTGCGGAAGCACCGGTTGTTCCCTCGATAACGAGCACGTTCACGTCGCTGATGCCCTTTGCATCCGTGTAAGCCTTTAACCACTCACCTGCTGCAAGACCCTCATTCTTGAAGTTGGAGCCTACCCATGAAATATATTTGTCCGAATCATCAATCGTACGGTCAATGACGATAACCGGAATACCTGCCTCCTCGCACTCTGTCAGTACCGTGTCCCAGCCTGTCGATACGATCGGGTCGATGATGATGTAATCCACATCCTGCTCGATGAAGCCACGTACTGCCTCCAGCTGGACTGCCGAATCCTGGTCGCAGTCAACGAACTGGAGATCATATCCGTTCTCTGCCGAGAAGATGGACTGTGCGGAATTCGTGGATGCGGTACGCCAGTCAGACTCATGGCCAACCTGTGCAAAGCCGATTGTGATTACATCCCCGTCAGCTGCGTCTGCCGCATCTGCTGCGTCAGAAGCATCCGCTGCTTCGCTGTCCGCTGCCGTATCTGCGTCTGCTGCATCTGCTGCCGTTGTGTTGCTGCTGTCAGCAGCCTCCTCGCTTCCGCAGCCTGCCAGTAAGGTTGCGCCCATTGCCATGCACATCAATACACTCACTAACTTTTTTTTCATTTTAAAAACCTCCCAAAGTTTTTATTAGATTTGGTTAAGTCCTTAACCATGTACCTATTATAGCTTTCGGACGGTTTAAAAAATACCGACTGGCTTTTGAAATAAGTATAATTTTTTACTAAATTATGAACAGCTCATTCACAATTTTGCCGTATTTTCCTCAAAAGGTGTAATTTTTTTGGAAATGTTGCGTTTTCTTTTGATTTTCTCTGCCCGGCACGGAATCCGCACCCAGATCTCGGTGCCCTGCCCGTAGGTGCTCTGTATCTTCAGTCCGTACTCCCTGCCATAATTGAGCTGGATACGCTGGTTGACATTGAACAGTCCGAAGCCGCCCGTCTCCTCCTGCTCCGGCTCCTCCTGCTCCGGCTCCTGCTCCCCGTCGCGGAGCATGGCGCACACCTGCGCAAGCCGCGCACCGTCCATTCCGATTCCGTCATCCTGCACCTTGAAAATCATGACATCCTGGCAGAGTGCACCGGACACCCGGATATGTCCGCCGCCGCGCTTGTTCTTGATGCCGTGGTAGAGAGCATTCTCCACAAGCGGCTGGAGCGTCAGCTTGATGATCTCATATTCATAGAGTTCCTCCGGAATCGCAATCTCATATTCCAGTATATCCCTGTAGCGGAACTGCTGGATCTCTAAGTAGCTGCGGATGTGCTGCTCCTCCTCCTTTACCGTGATGAACTCCCGCCCCTTGCTTAAGGTTGTCCGAAAAAAGCTTGACAGGGACGACACCATCCTCACGACCTGCTCCGTGTCCTTCGACTCCGCGAGCCAGATGATGTTGTCCAGTGTATTGTACAGAAAATGCGGGTTGATCTGCTCCTGCAGCACGCGCAGCTCCGCCGCGCGCAGATTCAGCTCCTCCACGCGTATATCCTCCACGAGATGCCCGATCTCCTCCACCATCTGGTTAAAGCTGCTGTTCAGAACCGAGAGCTCATCCAGCTCCTCGTCCTGCGCCCGGATCGCAAAATCCCCGCTTCCCGCTGCCTGCGCAGCCTCACACAGCCGCTGGATGGGCTCCGTGATTCCCCGCACAATCCTCCTGCTGACCATCCATGCCCCGAGCAGTATCAGGACGAGAATCACTGTGATCGCCGTGATGGCACTCTCCACATCCGCGCGGATTCCCATCCGCAGCTCCTCCATGTTCGTTGTCTCATAGTAGATATAATACTGGATCTGCTCCTGTATCAGCTCCGTCAGGACGCGGATATTCAGATCCAGACGCTCCATGTTCGTCTCATAAAGCCCGGTCACAAGCGCATCCTTCTCGATCTCCTCCACACGATCCTCCAGCGTGTCAAGACTCTTTAGTATGCTTGACAGCCGGTTCGCGGCGTACTCGGAATCTGCCTCCTCATAGAGCTCGCCGAACACCTCCCGCGCGGCCTGTATCATCCGGTGCGGCTGCTCCGTGTCCACCAGCTCCTCGGCACGCTCCGAATTGACTACGATAATATACATCACGTAGTCCATGTCCTCCTTGAAATTGATGTTGTACGCGTTTGCCTTTGTGATTCTCCTGACAATCCCGTCATACTCGGAGGAAATCTTGTTCGTCATAATCAGAAGATACGCCAGAAGTATGGTCAGCGGCACCACACAGATCAGCAGCAGCATATAGAGCCTGCTCTTTAGTGAAAACCCTCTCTTCAATATCCATCTCCCCTTTTACCCTCTGCTGCGGTACTCACCCGGTGTGCAGCCCTGCGTCTTCTTGAACAGGTTGCTGAAATAATGCGCATCCCGGTAGCCCACCTCAAAGGCAATCTCCGTTACCTTCTTTCCCGTCGTCCTGAGCAGCTCCTTCGCTTTTTCCATGCGGATTCTTGTAAGATATTCTACAAACGTCTCTCCCATTTCCTGACCGAATACCGTGCTGAAATGGCTCGGACTCAGATTTACCTCCGCTGCGACCATATTCAGGGAAATCCCGTCCTTCTCAAAATGATCGTTGATGTAGGTCTTTGCCTTCTGCATGATGCCGTCGTATTTTCCGTCCACCGCCTCACTGCGCAAATCCAGCACCGCCGAAAAAAGCTTCTTAATATATTCCCTGGTCTGCTCAACCGTGGTCAGGTAGGCTACCATCTCCTTCGCATCGCCGCACCGCTCCACGAGATCCCTGCTCTTGTAACCGTTCTTCTCCAGAACGGAAACCGCCGTCACATACAGATCCATCACCACGTACTGGCGCAGGAAGATAGACTTTACATTGCCGTCCCCGAGCTGTGCAAAGTAATCCTCCACGAAGCCGGACACCTCCTCCCTAGTGCCCGTGTACAGAAAAGCCTCCGCCTGCCGCTGGCTCAGGCTGGAGATATTCAGCTCCCCGAGCTTTACATCCTCCAGAACCTCCGCCGCAGTCTCCCCCGGCGTCTCCTCCTCAAGGATCTGGTTGCGCTCTACCGAATAGCGTCTGGAAAAGCACAGGTTGGTCTGCCGGTAGCACTGCTGCAGCTCGCTGAAACGCTCCACCGGTGTCCCGAGCGCCGCGACATACTCCACCGCCGTCTCTCTCCGGAAATACTCTGCCAGCAGGCTTTTTACCTGCTCTGTCGTCTCCGCGAGAGACTGCTGCCCTGTGCCCTTCAGCACAAAATCGTACTCCGCCCGGCTCTGCTTTGCGACAATCAGATTGCCGGACTGCTCCATGTACTTCTCCAGCTCCTGCTCGAAGGCTTTTATCTTCTCCGGCAGGACATCCTCCTTCTCCTCGGAGAACAGCTGGAGCATCATGATATTGTACTGCTCCGCAATCAGCTCAAGTCCCAGTTCCTTCGCCTCCTGGAACACCGACGCATAGGTATGCTTTCCGGAGACCATGTGCCGGAACAGCCGCTGCCTGCCGGCAGATCTCGCCTCCTCCGGCGCCTGCTGCTTCTGCTTCCCGCGCTCCTCCTCGATCTTCTGACCGATCTTCTTGAGTGTCCCGATCAGCTGTGCACCCGTGACCGGCTTCACCAGATAATCCGTGATTCCGATGTCGATTGCCTCTTTTGCATACTGGAACTCGTCATACCCGCTCAGGAGTATGATCTTGGTCTCCGGCAGCTCGTGCTTCACGAGACGGCTCAGCTCCAGTCCATCCATGAACGGCATCTTAATGTCCGTGATCAGAATATCCGGTCTCGTCTTCTGGATGATCGGATAGGCGAGCTCCCCGTCGCCCGCGTCACCGACAAATTCAAAGCCTTCCCCCTGCCAGTCGATGTTGTTCTTTATGCCCTCCCGCATAACGATCTCATCTTCCGCTAAAAAAACCTTTAACATATGAAATTCCCCTCAATACATTTTCCTGTAAAAACCATTGTAAATTCATTTTATCACACCTGCGAACAAAAAACACAGAAGATTTTGACTGTCCGGGATGCCTATCACCGGATTCTGCTCGATGCAGTCGATACCCTCGTGCAGAAATGTTCCCCCGCATACGCAGGACTTCCGGCGCTCAGGGAACGCATCTATTTAGGTATCCAGCTTCTGGAAAGCTTTGCGCACACCCGGCTGGAGACTTCCCTCTGCAGTCAGTTTGATATGGAATCCATGCAGACACTCTGCCTCCGGATTGCAGTGGAGCTGCTGACACCGCCGCATCAGACGGGATCCGATACGGCAGTGTCATGTTCACACTAATCTTATGAAAACGCCCTGCGGTCTTAAGCTTCCGTGCTCCAATCCGTTCGCGAACAGGCAGTCCTCCGGCTCCGGCAGTCCCCGCTCCCCTGTCCGCACCGGTTCCTCCCCGGCGTTAATGCAGACCTCCAGCGTTTTTTGTCCTTCTTTTTTCTTATAATAATGTAACAATCTGGAATCCTCTCTGACATCCCATACCACTTTTCCGCTCCTTGTCTGCGGATACTGCCTGCGCATCGCAATCAGCTGCTTTACCTGTCCGGTCAGTTCCGCAAAGCTGCCCGCATCGATCTCCTCCCACGGCATGCACTTCCGGTTCGCCTTTGTTCCGCCTCCGTCCATGCCGATCTCGGTGCCGTAGTAGATGCCCGGTGCGCCCTGCATGGTAAACAGAACCGTAAGCTGTGCCAGAAACGTATCCGCATTGCCGTGACATCTCTCCATCAGACGATCCGTATCATGGGAATCTAACAGATTAAACAGCACGCGGTTCACCTGCTCGTAGTACATGCTGTAGCACTGGTTGATGCCATGCATAAAATCTGTACCACTCTGTGTCTTATCTGCCCAGAAGTTATTCACGCACGCCAGAAACGGGTAGTTCATCGTCGAATCATACTCGTCGCCGAGCAGCCACGGGAAAGAATCATGCCAGATCTCGCCGAGCAGGAAAAGCTTTGGATTGCACTTTTTCAATTCCAGACGCAGATGTTTTAAAAATGCATGTGAAATCTCGTTGCCGACATCAAAACGGATTCCGTCAACCTTCCAGTCACATACCCAGTGCTTTGCAATGCCGGTCAGATACTCCATCACGTCCGGCTCACTGGTATCAAATTTTGGCATATTGTCGACAAACGCAAACGAAAAATAATCCCCCCGCTTCGTCGCATGGGTCTGCGCATCGATCGGCCAGCGGTTCACGCAGAACCAGTGGTAATAGTCAGACTGCGGCCCCTTTTCCAGCACGTCCTGCCAGAGCGCGCACTTCGCTCCGCAATGATTAAATACCGCATCGATCATCACACGAAGTCCGAGCGCATGCGCCTCCGCAATCAACGTCTTCAGTTCTTCCTCCGTGCCGATATCCGGCTCCACGCTGTGGTAGTCGATCGTGTCGTACCGGTGGTTGGAATCCGACCACAGAATCGGATTTAAGTAAATACCTCCGACGCCGAGGTCTGCAATATAGGCAAGGCGGCTGCGGATTCCCGCCAGATCACCCCCGTAAAACTCCTTCCAGGTTGCATCCTCCTGACAAGCCCATTCCCGGCAGGAATGACGTTTTTCTCCTGGATTTTTTCTACAGAAACGATCCGGGAAAATCTGATACCACACGATATTCTCCGCCCATTCCGGCACCTTCATAACATCTGCCCGGTTCATCCACGGATAGATAAAACGCTGGATCATCCGGTCCGCAGGAAAATTCTCTCCCGCTTTCACAAATCCATCCTCATACAGGCAGACGCTCTCCCCGCCGCCGGTGATCTCAAAATGGTACTTGACCCTGCGGTACGCCGGTGTGAGGACGGCACTGTATACATTTCGGTGCGCCAGTTCCCGCTCCAGTTCCATCGGCACCCGCTCGCCCTGCCAGTTCTGCTCGTTCTCGGCAATCCCGGCGGAATACGGGTCGCCCGCCCAGAGGATCACCTCGTCCACATCTTTTCCTGTCTGAATACTTATTTTTAAATGTCTCTCATCAAGCGGATAGCAGTCTAAAAAATACGCCCGATGTGTAATTTCTGCCAGATTCATAGTTTTCCCCCTGTACAAATTTGCTGCAGATCTCCTGTCAGCTGCTCCGGGAACTCCGGATTTCTATTCTACGCACAGTATATCTCTGCGAGGGGAATTTTTCTCACACTATCAATCGCGTAACCTGTACAAAACAATCATTTTTTCTTTCACTTCTATCACAGCATCCGGCCGGAAAGCAGTTCGCTTCCCTCTTCGTAATCTAGGTTCTCATATGCCGCATGCAGTTCTGTCAACAGTTCCCGTTCCTCCGCTGTCAGATGGGCACGCGCAAACCGGGAAAGTCCCTGCTCAATCCCGTTTAAATCACACGCATCAAAAGCTTCCCTAAGCTGCGCCAGAATCTGCTGCTTTTCCTCCGGTATGTCCTCTGCCGTGGCTGCGCCTTCCCCCTGTATCTCCTGCGGCAGATTCTTTAATTCATCCTCGACACTCTCTAACGTGTGCCGGATCGTCTCCAAAAACTCTGTCATATGCTTTTCCAGGTACCGGATATTTTCTGTCTTTGCCGCCATTTCCATGATTTCTGCGCTCTCGCTTAACGCCTGTCTGCCGATCTGCTGGCTGGCGCCCTTGATTCCGTGCACTTTCGTTCCGAAAAGCTCCAGCTGCTCCGGCACATAGCCCGGCAGTTCTGCTGCAAGCGATCCCGTCTCCTGCAAAAACGTCTGCAAGAGACGGCGGTATGCCCCATGGTTCATCTGCGCGTGAAGCAGGAAATCCCTGCGCTCTGCGACAGGCAGATAAGTCTCAATCACTTTCTTTAGCTCTGACACATCGATCGGCTTGTCCAGATACGCCGTAAATTCCGGTCTGCGATTCCGATGCTTTAACTCCGCGGTAATATCAGCAGTCATAAGTACCATTGGGATATCGCAAAACTGGCGGATCTCCTTCGCCGCTTCATCGCCATTTTTTTCCGGCATCCTCTGATCCAGAAAAATCAGCTGATACTCCTTCCGCGCTGCCGCCTCCACAGCCTCCTTTCCGTTGCGCACAACATCCAGTGTAAACCGCCACGGCGCTGCGAGTTCCTGGAAAATCTCCTGATTGATCCGCATATCATCCGCGAGCAGAACATGTGCCCCCGGATAGATCCATGTCGGCTGGATCCGCTCCGTATAGACCACTGACTCGCGCAGCAGACTGTCCGTCGTATAGCACACCGCATCATGCAGGGTGCTTCCGCACACCTTCTGCCGGATTTCCACGGTAATCGTGGTTCCCCTGGTGCCGTTGCTCTCGGCGCGGACACTGCCTCCCATACGGTTTGCAAGTTCCTTTACAATGCTAAGTCCCAGTCCGTTTCCCGACTGTCCGCTCTCTGCCGCATAGCTCACATACGAATCAAATCCCTGCCGCAGCTGTTCGCTTGTCATTCCGGTGCCGGTGTCCGACACCCTGCAGTGGACCATCACATCCGAGGAATCCCGGATTGCCTCACAGGTAATCACACAGCGGATCTCGCCCTCCTCTGTGAACTTGACCGCATTTGCGAGCAGATTCTGCAAAATTTCCCGGACGCGCATGGCATCCCCATACATTTTCTCCGGGAATTCTCCCTGTATACAGGCCTCAAACCACACCCTCTTCGACTGCAGATTGATGACACACATGTGTGCCACCTCCTCGAGCACCTGATCCAGCCGGTAGCACTCCGCCATCAGCTCGAACTTTCCTGCCTCAATTCTGGAATAGTCAAGAATCGCATTCACCTGTTCCACAAGGCTGTTCCCAGCTCCCTTGATGTGAAGCAGGAGTGCACGGTCACTTGCCGTGAGTTCCTTGCGGCTGCTTAAAATATCCGTGATTCCGATGATGGCGTGCAGCGGGCTTTTCAGGTCATGGCTCATCTGCGCGAGGAAATCACTTTTCCGCGCCGTCTGCATCTCTGCTTTTCCCTTTAATGCCTGCATCAACTGCGTCTCTTTTTTCGGGCTGGTAATATCCCAGGCACCGAGAATATATCCACGAAGCCTCCCTGAATAGTACACCGGCGTACACTGACACTGATAATACTGTCCGTTCTTCTCGATCTCCCGGCTCTTTTTTCCCTCCTGTATGGACTTCGCCAGCTCCTCCGCCTCCTGCATGTATCCGCGGTGCCTGCGGCTGTTTCTCTCATACAACTGCATCGGACCCGCAAACAGACTTCTGCCGCTGCGATTCGCATCAACGCAGTAAAAATTGATATCCAGCAGTACCACTGCCGTATCCGAGTCATCGTACAGCCGCTCACGCAGAAGCTCGCCCGTATCCATCAGCTGATCCGTCTGGATCAGATAATGAACCGCACCGCAGACACCGGTTGTAGCTGCCAGCATCAGAAGATTGCCCGGAATAGTAAAAAACTTTTCCGCGCACATCGCTGCTGCATTCACGAGCAGCACAATATAGAGCAGATTAGCAATCTGATGCTCATGCATGGTCAGGGAACGGCGCAGATAGGCGTAGGTCCCCATTGCAACGATCGCCGCCGTACATCCGATTAAGTAAATTCTGAAATAAATGTGATAGATTTCCGGCTGCCGGTAGCGCATAAAAACAATCACATTCAGCGCGAGCAGCACACAAAACATAATCCACTGCACCCCGTAGGGGATATGGATTTTCAGAAAATCCATGATATAGATAAGAATCAGATAAAGCACCTGAATTAAGAGCATGTCCTTCAAACGCCCGAACAGTTCTGTCTGTCCGGTGAGCGTAAGGACAACCTGATAGAAATTATATACACCGATCAGTCCGACCAGCAGCGGCAGCAGCCTGTGCTGTCTGGAATATGCACCGGAAGTGGCATATTCCTGCAGTACATACAGCGTATAACAAAGACATATTATCTGAACCAATAATATCATTCAATCTCACTCCGCCCCATCAGAATCCTCTTGATCTCTGTCTTGACAAAGACCGGCTTGTACGGTCTTACAATGTAACCTGCCGCGTCCAGATTCCGGCACAGCGTGACCGTCTGTCTGTCGCAGAGCGCCGTGACGAACAGGATCGGCACCGTGTGATCCGTCATCTCCATAATGCGTTTGGCCGTCTCGATGCCGTCCATCTCCGGCATATCGATATCCATCAGCACCAGATCCGGCGCCGGATGTTTTTTCAGATACAGCAATGCCTGGTAACCGGATTTCATCAGGATGACATCATATAACGGCTCTAAAATGCCACGCAGCATCTGCAGATTCGTCTTCATATCGTCCACAACCATGATCCGGCAGCGTACCGGCGGCCGTATCATCTCGTTGCGCTCCTTTTCTGCCTCTTCCGTGGAGAAGCCGGATTCCGTCTTCATACGCAATGTAATATGGTAGTTCGCTTCGTTGGACAGATCCAACAGTTCCCCGTCCATCAGACGCACTACGGGTCTTAAATTATGTACGCCAAAATTCTCATAGATGATGGCTTCTCTTCCATCGGAAAGCGTAACCATCGTTCCCTTCGGATAGAGCGGCACATACTTTAGAAGTGTCTCCACTACCTCGCGGTCAAACATGATGCCACAGCCGCCCATCAGATACTCTGTCGCCTCGTACGGTGCGTATGGCTCCTTGTACGGGCGCCTGGACGTAAGTGCATCATAGACATCCGCCACGTGCAGAATCCTGGTAAACATCGTCTGCTGCGCGCCTTCCAGCCCGTCCGGGTATCCGCTTCCGTCCACATTTTCATGGTGATGCAGCACGGCCTCCTTGATATGCGCAGAAATATCCCACCGCTCACTGATAATCTGGTACGACAGTGTTGCGTGGGATTTCATAATCAGATATTCTTCCTGTGTCAGACGTCCCGGCTTGTTTAAGATCTCATCCGGGATCTGCAGCTTTCCGAGGTCATGAAGCAATGCCGCAGTCACAAGATGCCCCAGCTCCACTTCACTCATCCCCATACCCATTCCAATGACGCCGCAGTATACCGCCACGTTCACAGAATGTGCGTAAGTGTAATCGTCGTAGCTTCTTAAGTCCGTAAGATCAAGAGACACATTTCCGCAGGATAAAATCTCCTCCACCATGCGTCTGGCAATCAGCTTACATCCGTCAATGTCGCAGGCACGGATGCGCTCCTGTCCCTCCTGCCTTAACTGCGGCGTAATCACACTCTCAATCGTGATGCCCTCTGAAAGTTTATCTTCTATATATATACCGTCGAATCCGTAAGCTTCCAGTTTTTCCAGATAGCTCTCCGTCAATTCGCAATGGCAGCCAATCAGCGTTCTTCCGACGGAATCATAAAGGTCGGCTGCAAGAACCATGCCCGGTTCTGCCTCCTTGAGTGGTACATAACGCATAACATTCCTCCTACCTTTCACTGTACCAAGCCGACCTCATAAAGTCAATGAAACTTTTGACCTTATTTTCTAGGATTCGACAGAAACCACCTCGTAATCCTGATCCTCAACCGCCTTCTTTAAGACCTCATCCGCCACGTCACTGCTAAGCGTCACAACCGCGTTTCCTGCCTCGTGGCTGACTACAGCCTCCTGCACGCCTTCTACCGCTTCGAGTGCCTTCTTGACTCTCGCCTCACAGTGTCCACACATCATACCGTTAATCTTCATTGTCTTTTTCATTGTCTCATTCTCCTTTTTTTGATTTGTTTCTGATTTCTTCTCCAAAGCGTCATCCGGCTCCTTCACCGCAGCTGCGGCGGTCTGCCCTGTCACCGCATTTTTGATCCTGCGGTCTTTTCCGGCGTCATACATCCGGAACAGATTCAGGCGCAGCGCGTTGGTCACAACACAGAAGCTGGATAAGCTCATGGCTGCCGCACCGAACATCGGGTTTAACTGCCAGCCGAACAGCGGAATCCACACGCCTGCCGCAAGAGGAATGCCGATAATATTGTAGAAAAATGCCCAGAACAGATTTTCATGAATATTGCGCAGGGTTGCGCGGCTCAAGCGGATTGCCGCAGGCACATCCGACAGGCGGCTCTTCATCAGCACGACATCCGCGGCATCAATGGCAATATCCGTTCCGGCGCCGATCGCCATTCCGATATCCGCCCTTGTAAGCGCCGGCGCGTCATTGATTCCATCGCCGACCATGACCACTTTGCCCTTTTTCTGCAGTTCTCTTACCACCTGCTCCTTGCCGTCCGGAAGCACGCCGGCGATCACCTCGTCCACGCCTGCCTCTTTTCCGATCGCCTGCGCCGTCCGCTCATTGTCGCCGGTCAGCATCACCACATAGATTCCCATGTTCTGCAGTTCTGCCACCGCACGCGGGCTGTCCTCCTTGATGACATCCGCCACGGCGATTACGCCGAGCAGCTTCTCATCCTTTGCAAAAAACAGCGGCGTCTTGCCTTGCATGGCGAGCTGCTCTGCCTGCCGCTTCATGGCATCGGACACCTTCACGTGCTGCTCGATAAAGATGAGATTGCCGCCGTAAAGCCGTCTTCCATCCCACACACCGGTCAGACCGTTGCCCGGAAGCGCCATGAAATCGGTCAGCATATCTTCTAAGCCGTCCGCTCCGCCAGATGCTCCGTCTGCCGCAGTCGCCCTCTTCCCGCCGGACTGCGCCTTTGCCCCGGCCTGCTCCTTCACGTAGGCAAGAACGGCCTTTGCAAGCGGATGCTCGCTCTTCTGCTCCAGAATCCCTGCCGCATGCAGCAGCTCCTCCGCCGGAACGCCTTCCGCCGGAAGGACATCCGTAACCCGTGGCTCTCCGCTCGTGATGGTTCCGGTCTTATCGAGCGCTACAATCTGCATTTTTCCGGTCTCCTCCAGAGAGACTGCCGTCTTGAACATAATACCGTTCTTAGCACCCATGCCGTTTCCGACCATGATGGCTACCGGAGTGGCAAGTCCGAGCGCACACGGGCAGCTGATGACCAGAACAGAGATCGCTCTCGCCAGCGCAAAGCCGACCGGCTTTCCGGCAAGCAGCCACACAATCAGTGTCACGATCGCAATTCCAATGACCGTCGGCACAAATACGCCCGATACCTTATCGGCAATCTTGGCAATCGGCGCCTTGGTCGCCGCGGCATCGCTGACCATCTGGATAATCTGGGATAAGGTTGTATCCTCGCCGACTCTCGTCGCCTCGCATTTTAAAAAGCCGGACTGATTCACGGTCGCCGCGGAGACTTCATCTCCTGGCGCCTTGTCCACCGGTATGCTCTCGCCGGTCAGCGCCGCCTCATTCACGGCACTGCTGCCCTCGAGGATGATACCGTCCACGGGTATGTTCTCCCCCGGGCGCACCACGAAGACGTCTCCCTTTTTGACCTGCGCGACCGGAACCTCCTGTTCCACACCGTCACGCACGATGGTGGCAGTCTTCGGTGCCAGGCTCATCAGGCTCTTGAGCGCATCGGTCGTCTTGCCTTTTGAACGCGCCTCCAGCATTTTTCCGACCGTGATCAGCGTCAAAATCATCGCCGCCGATTCAAAGTAGAACTCGTGCATATAGCGCATGACCCCGTCCATATCGCCGCGCACCTGTGCATCGGTCATTGCAAAGAGCGCGTAGGTACTGTAGCCGAACGCTGCCGTTGCCCCCAGCGCTACCAGTGTGTCCATATTCGGCGCCCGGTGCCAGAGACTCTTGAATCCGCTGATAAAGAACTTCTGGTTGATGACCATGATCACCACCGTCAGCAAAAGCTGTACCAGCCCCATCGCCACATGGTTTCCTTCAAAGAACGCCGGCAGCGGCCATCCCCACATCATGTGTCCCATGGAAAAATACATCAGCACTGCCAGAAAACCTACCGAAGCCACCAGTCTCTTTTTTAAAAGAGGCGTCTCCCGATCCTTTAACATATCTTCCTGCGGCATCGCCTCGCCCGCTCCCGCGGTTCCTGCGCCGCCCCGCTTCTTCTCGGCAGCGCCGTATCCGGCATCCTCAACCGCCCGGATGATCTCCATGGGCGCCGCGGTTCCCTCGACGCCCATGGAATTCGTCAGAAGACTCACCGAGCAGGATGTCACACCCGGCACCTCCGACACTGCTTTTTCCACGCGCGCGCTGCACGCCGCACAGCTCATTCCCGTCACTGTATATTGCTTCATCTTCCTCCCTCTCCCATCTATTTCATCAATTTCTGGAGCACCGTCACCAGTTCGTCGACGGTCTCCTCCCTGCCCTCGCGGATATCATTCGTCACACAGGTCTTGATATGGTTGGTGAGAAGTACCTTGTTAAAGCTGTTGAGCGCTGCATTCACAGCCGCCACCTGTACCAGAATATCCGTACAGTAGGCATCCCGCTCCACCATTCCCTTAATTCCGCGAATCTGTCCCTCGATGCGGTTCAAGCGGTGAATCATATCCTTGTATTCTTTCTCTGACCGTTCCTTTGTCTTATGGGAACAGCAGCATTCCTTTTCCTCTGCCATACGCTTAGCCCTCTTTCTTACTGTTTACCCGCAAGTCTGTTTCTATTCCTCATTTGCAGGCTCATTATATACCCCCTTGGGGTATATTGCAAGTGTTTTATTGTGTTATTTTTCTCATCAAAAAAATCCCGGCCTGTCCAACCGGACCAGCCAGGATCTTTTGGGAATCTGCCGTCATGCGGCAGTCTCTTTTATTTATCCGCAAACCCTCTCCAGAATCTCTGTAAGTGCACTTCCGCTGCTGGTATGGCTTCTCACCACATCCGCATTGCAGCGCTCCGCCTCTGCCACCGCACACCGTACCATCTTATGTGATACGGTGTTGGTGAAGAGAATGATCAGATCCGGTGATCCGATCTGGTTCCCGAGCTTTGCCGGCATCTGTGTAAATACCTTCGCTTTACAGTTATGTTCCTTACAGATCTTTTTATACTGGCAGACCATGCGGTCATGTCCGCCTACAATCACAACACTCATGACTACACCGCCGCAAGCTGCCTGCCGAGATCGGTGCAGGCAGCCACAGCCTCATCGTCCGGTGCCTCCTTACAGATCACGCCTTCGCCGTTCAATACATTCGCGCCTGCGGATGACATGCGGTCTACCCAGTCACGCATCCACTGTCCGTCTCCCCAGCCATAGGAACCGAACAGACCGATGGTCTTGCCTGCCGCAAATCCTTCTACCTCGGTTACGAAAGGCTCCATCTCGCCCTCCTCAAGAACCTCAGCCCCCATTGCCGGGCATCCGAGTGCAAATGCCTTTGCGTTCTTTAACTCCGCTGTAGAGACGCTGCTTACGTCTACCACTGCGGCTTCCTTACCTGCTGCTGTGATTCCGGCGCCGACTGCCTCTGCCATCGCCTGTGTATTTCCTGACTGTGACCAGTATACTACATAAATCTTATCCAACACTTTTCCCTCCTGCTATATCTCTGTATTTTGCTATGTAAGTTAGTCTTGACTAACTTTAGCTATACTATACTAAATAAGAAGGGTTTCGTCAAGTGCAGTAAATGAAATATTTTTCTCATTAGAAAACTGCTATTCCACTTCATCCGCGAACTTCGTCAGGTAGCGCTGATTCTCCTCAAATTCGCAGGTACTCGCATTGTCAAGCACCTTGCGCCCGTAGAAAACGCGCTTTTCCTCCACAGGGATCGACAGTGTCGCCGTACCGTTCTCCGTCTCGTAGGAGACCTCGTCAATTCCCGTCTCGCCAAGCGCCTGATACGCACTGTATAAGGTGTGATCCCTGTATCCGTTCACCATCTCCCAGTAGGAAGCGTACTTGTCACTGGTTAGTCCATACAAATCCAACGTATTATATAGTCCACTGTAATTACGTTCTATATACTTCCGCTCACACCAGTCCAGATGATAGGCATCGCCGGAATATTTTCCCTCATCCACAGCGGTAGCAATCAGCGCCCACAATATCGAGAACACGAAAAACAGCGCAATCACACATCCGGCTGCCTTGACTGCCAGCGTTGACATATTTACCTCGTAGTTTCCAGTCTCATCCGAAAATTTCCAGAGTATTTTTATATTTTTAATCTTCCTCATAATCCCAGCCTTTTCTCTCAAAGATCCGGCGTATCAGTTCGTCCATCTCCTCCGAGTCGCGCTCCATCCCCATCAGATCCGCCAGTTCCTCCTCCGTCATTTCCAGAGTACCAAGCAGCGCCGCTGACACGTCCTGTTTCATGTCATCATAATATTCTTTGTTTTCTTCATACTCCAGCCCGCGGTAGGAAAAATCCGTCTCCATTTCAAGAATATCCTTCCCGTCCAGAAGCACATATTTCACCCAGTTTGGATGCATCTGCTGCCCGGCGGGCCAGTCTAACACCTCCTGGATGCGGAACAGATCTCTCATAAATGCCTGATCGTCGTCATACAGCCGGACGCGCTCCGTATATTTTTCAAATTCCTCCTGCCCATACACCTCATAGGAATGCAGATAATCGTAAAGTCCGGTATAATCCTCTGCCGCAAGCAGTTCTTCCGCCTCCTGTACAGACGCCCGATTCCGCTGGCAGGTAATGTGAATGTCCTCCAGACCAACTCCAATCGCGAGCACCAAAATCGTAATCGCTGTCACTGCCACAACAACCAGCAGAATTACATTCATCACTTTATCCGCCACATACAGCGGCATGGAATGGATGATCTTTGCTTTGGCGAGCAGTGCCTCCTTTCTCGCCAGATTTTCCTCGTTTCTCCACTTTTCTCCAAGCGGGTTTGGCTCCCCGCAGTAGGGACATTTCAGTTCTTTCGCCGGATAATCATATCCGCATTTTTTACATATCATCTTCGCACACGCCCTCTCTTTTATTCGGCCAGATGGGCAAATGCCCTCTTCTGCATCTCCTGCTCCAGATTGCTCTGATTCGCTTCATCTGCAAGATCATATCCTGTCATCACTTCCCGGATCTCTTCCTTTGTCAGCGCATAATGCTCCTCTAAATAAGTATAACAATATTCCCGGTAATAAGTGACCGCTTCCTTCTCTTCGTACTTGTAATCAGCATCTTCACTCTCCTGACAGATGCAAAGAGCATCTGTGATATACTTCACATCATCCAGCTCTTCCGCTCTTCCCTCCCGGATAAGCTGTTCCAGATACTGCCCGTCCGGGGTTATGATGTAATTTGCGGTATAGTCTTCGAGCTTCTCCACCAGCCGGTATTTGCGAAAAGCCTGATCATATAGTTCATTATGCTTTTCCAGATATGTGCAGATTCCACTGTAGTCCTGCTGCTGATACATCTTCTCCAGTTTTTCCTGCATTGCCTGCTCCCTGCTGCCGGAAGCAGCCGCGCGAATGCGTATGCCAATAAACGCCGCAGCACTGAGCAAAAGTCCTGCCACGATCGCAACGATCAAAATCTTCTCGGTCAGGGACATCCCGGTCTTCGCCATCCGCTGCGGCTTCTCCTCCCACTGCCGTTTCTCGCGTTTCAGCTCATTGACGGCATCCTCATGCATCTGTACGGACCTTCCAAAATTATCGCCACCGCAATATGGACAGCGCGGCTCGTCATCTTCGTAAGACGCACCGCAGTTATTACATACGATCATCGTTTCTCCCTCCGGTGCCTCCGCAGAAATCCGCTCCCTGAGGCACCCTGTGTTATTCTTTGTCTATTATATCAGTTTTTTGCTGTATAGGAAGCATTTTCCTATGAGCCGAAAAAGCGGGGCAGTCGCTTGAAGCGGGCAGCCCCTTTTGAGCGAGAAGTAATAGGAAACGAAGCACATCCTACCGATTTCTGATGGAATACATCTGGAAATTCGGTTCAAAAAATGTGTGCATTTCTAACCAGCCGAATGTTTGCATCTTCGATGATCCGTGTCTTTCCAAGTTTGGAGCACTCCGCGGGTC